>CZKJ01000092.1_pt1 | contig 57485 bp, 60 predicted proteins | sample 1122331 | NCBI WGS metagenome assembly CZKJ01 (sample SAMEA3539301, study PRJEB10725) | soil metagenome | biome: tundra; feature: field; material: soil | place: USA | collected 2010-05 | depth 0.15 m
TTGAGCGTTTTGGCTGATACTACTGTCAACAATCCTGCTAGGCAAAGACGATAGGCCTCGCTTCACACGCGACGCACGAGCCACACAATCACCAGAATCACAATAATTGTTCCGACCACACCCATACCTAACATAGTCCCTCCAGTCGAACACGTTGGGCATCAAGGTCACCCATGCAGAGATGATAGGGCTAGATTCTGGCTTTCGTCTGAGCAAAACTACACACTGAACAGTCGGGTTCTCGCCTTTATCGGTAGGTTGACAGGTCCTTGGCGGAGAAACGTTCGATGGAACACTACAACCTTGAGGTGGAGACCCACGTAGTTGGCGATAAATCGCCATATCGCTCACAACGGTAAAATTGGCTAGCCACTGGGCGGCTGCCGGCCACTCAGAAGTCATCGCTCGCTCGATTTCGCCGCTTGGGGAGACTGACATACCCATGCCCGGGTTCGTTTGCGCCCGCGCCCCCACTGTGCTACCGTCCCATTGATTCCGAGATTAAGCCTTCGAGATTTAAGATTCCCCTAGGAGCTACCCATGACCGGCATCATCTTTCTCGTAATCCTCGTGGTCATCGCCGTCGTGCTCGTCGGCATGTACAACAGCCTGGTGCAGTTGCGGGTGCGCTGCGACTCGGCTTGGTCCGACATTGACGTGCAACTCAAGCGCCGCCACGACCTCATCCCCAACCTGGTGGAGACCGTCAAAGGCTACGCCGCGCACGAAAAAGGCACGTTCGAAAACATCGCCAAGTTCCGCTCGCAAGCCATGCAGGCCACCACGCCCGAAGGCAAGGCCGTGGCTGAGAATCAGCTCACCGGCGCCCTGAAGAGCCTGTTTGCCGTGGCCGAGAACTATCCCGAGTTGAAGGCCTCGGAAGAATTCACCCAACTGCAGGGATCTTTGAGCCAGACCGAAGACTCGATCCAGAACTCGCGCCGCTACTACAACGCGGTGGTGCGCGACCTGAACACGAAGATACAAGTGTTCCCAACCAACATTCTCGCTGGCATGTTCGGCTTCACGGCCCGCCAGTTCTTCGAAACCACCGAGGCCGACCGCGAGCCGGTCGCCGTGAAGTTCTGATTTTATGATCAGGGCGATAGATGAACCAATGATGCTCTGTCATCCCGACCGGAGCGGAGCGAAGCGAGCGGAGTGGAGGGACCTGCTTTCTCTCGCGGCACCCGCACGTTATGTTCGTTTCCTGCTTCTCCTCGCAACCATCCTCGCCTTCGCCGCTCCCGCCGTCGCCAAGTCCTGGCGTATCTCGAACTTTCAAGACAGCATCACGGTCAAGAGTGACGGCAGCGCTCTGGTGAACGAGACCATCACTCTGGTGTTTGTCGGCGAGTGGCACGGCATTCATCGGACGATCCCCATCGAATATCCCGGACCAAACGGCACGAACTATCAACTCTTCATCGAAGTCACCAGCATCACCGACGAAAACGGCGCCAAGCTCAAATACGACTCTTCCACCTCCGGCGCTGCCCGCGATCTGAAAATCTACATTCCTAACGCCGTCAATGCCACGCGCACAGTCGAGATCGCCTACCGTGTGCGCAACGGCACGCGCTTCTTCGATCAATACGACGAGTTTTACTGGAACGTCACCGGCAACGACTGGCCCGTGCCCATCGATCACGCCGCGGCCAGCGTACATTTCCCCGCATCCGCGAATGAGTCCCTGCGCGCGCAAGCGTTCACCGGAGTCTACGGCTCGACCGAGAGCGACGCAACCGCCAGGGTGAACGGCTCCAACGCAGAATTTGAAACCAATAAAACACTGCCGATGCGCGGCGGCATGACCATCGATGTCTACATTCCAAAAGGAATTCTGACGCCGCCCGGGAGCCTAACGAAACTCCTTTGGTTCATCGGCAGCAATGCGGTTGTATTTCTGCCGCTGGTCACGCTCGTTGTCATGTTTATTTTGTGGTGGTATGCGGGCCGCGACCCGGACCCCGGCATGTCAGTCGCGCCCATGTATGAGCCGCCCGACGGCATTTCGCCCGCGGAAGCCGGCACGCTGCTCGATGACCGCATTCATCCGCGGGATATTACATCGACCATCGTCGATCTTGCCGTCCGCGGCTATATCAAGATCGAAGAGACCGACGATAAGGGCGTCGTCTTCCATCACAAAGATTACATTTTTCACTTGCTCAAGCCCTCGTCGCAATGGACAGATAAAGGCGTTGTGCCGCACGAGCGCGCAATGCTGGAGAACATTTTTGGGAATGGCGTTTCTGAGACGCGCCTCTCCAGTCTAAAAAATCGTTTCTACACCGCCGTCCCCGCCATCCGCACCGATATTATGTCGGCGCTAAAGCAGAAAGGCATTTACACGCTCGACCCCGAATCCGCCAACGCCTACAGCTTCGGGGCAGCGTTCTGCATTCTGATTCCGTTCGCGATCTTTCAATACTTCGGATGGGCTGATTTCCTTAGCTCGATCCCAATGCTCATCGGATGTGTGCTGATCAGCGCGGTTCTCTGGTGGCTCTTCGCGCGCGTCATGACGGCCAAGACCCTCAAGGGCGCGCGCACTCACATCGCCGTGTTGGGATTTCAGGAATTCATGAACCGTGTCGACGCCGAGCGTCTCAAAGTAATGCCGCCCGACACGTTCGAAAAATTCCTTCCTTACGCCATGGCTCTCGGCGTGGAACATCATTGGGCCCAGGCCTTCGACGGCATCGTGAAAGATCCGCCAAGTTGGTATGTTGGGCCTGGCTATGGCTACGGCATGATGTTCAATCCACTTCTGTTTTCGGCGTCGATGCACGGGATGGCGACGGACATGCACCAGGTGTTCGTGTCGGCGCCGCGGGCCAGTTCTGGCGGGTCAGGCTTTGGTGGTGGCGGCTTCGGAGGTGGTGGCGGATTTTCCGGCGGAGGATTCGGTGGCGGGGGCGGCAGCGCCTTCTGAACGTTGCGTTGGAGACAGTGCCCCACGCTGGTCCCATTCAATTTACGAATGGATAAATTTCATCACCGATCCAGTACGTTGCCAGCACTGTGGCGAAGAGAGTTCCTGCCAGCCAAAGAAGCGGACGACAGCGCCGCCAGCGGGCTGTGAGGGATGAACGCAGCAGTGGAATATCCACGAGGTAAGCGCCGCAGTAGCAGAGGTTGGCCAGCAGTCCCAGAACGATCATTATCCAGATTGACGAAAGGGTCAACGCGTTGCGGAAGTGGGGCCACGTCAGCACAATCCAGCCGATGACCACGCCCGTGAGCACAATGTTGTAGGCGATGCGCCGTGGCTCCCAATAGCGGAGGGCATCGCCCGCCGCCTCTCGCAAACTTCTCGGATTCATATTTTACAGTGCGCTTGAAAGCTGGTGCGCCCGGAGAGACTCGAACTCCCAACCCTCTGCTCCGAAGGCAGATGCTCTATCCAGTTGAGCTACGGGCGCCCGGAGAGTATTTTACGGCAAAGCAAGACGCAGCGGGAATCTGCGCTTGCTACTGGTAGTGTCTTAGTTTGCCGGTCGTGACAAAGAAGCCATCGAGCTGCGCTCGACCGGACAGCCGAGGGCGGCTGTCCCCACATGAGTTCTCCCAGATTGAGACAGTACCCGCTCTACTCCATCTCAAAACTCAGATAGGTCAGGCCGTCGCTGCGCTCGACTTGCAGGACGACCGGATCGCCTACCTTCAGGGCGAGAACGGCGGCGCGCAGTGCATCCATCGAAGCGATCGGAGTGGTGTTGAGCGCGTGGATGACGTCGCCGGTCTGCAAGCCGGTCTCAGGCGTGATGAGTTCGGCGGCGCGGCCCAGCACGATCACTCCGGAAGCAATGCGCAGCGTGCCAATCTGATTGCGCAAGTCGCCGGTAATATCGACGGCGAGAATGCCCAGCCGCGGGACGAGACTCTTCTCGGGATCGGCGGCGTCGAAGAGTTGATCCATGGGGTCGCGCTGTTCGATGGCCGGAACGTAGAGAATTTTCTTTTCGTCGCCGCGCAAAATTTCCAGCTTCAATACTTGATCGAGCCGGTGAAGATATAGCGCCGAAGAAAGCCCCGGAAGCGTTTCAATACGTCGATCGTCGGCGGTGAGAACGATATCCTGGACCTGCAGTCCGGCGGTGGCGGCGGGCCCGTCGGGTTTGATGTCGGCGATAATGACGCCCCAGCGTTGCGCGAGATGCAGACCGTCGGCCAGAGTGGGCGTGACCTCCTGCGCAACGGCGCCAATCTCCACGCGGTGCACGTGGCCGTACTTGCGCAGGCTGTGGTAGACGAAATCCACGATGCGGGCGGGGATTGCGAAGCCGAGGCCCTCGCTGCCGCCACCGGTCGAGAGGATGAAAGTGTTGATGCCAACGACCGATCCATTCATATCGACCAGCGGTCCGCCGCTGTTGCCGGGGTTGATGGGTGCGTCGGTCTGGATGTAGGTGAGCGGCTTGTCGGGATCGGGCTGGCGGGCGACGGCACTCACCACTCCCATAGTGACCGAGTTCTGCAAGCCTTCAGGACTGCCGATGGCGAAGACGAGTTGTCCGACGCGGGGACGTTGTTGCGAGAGCAGCGGCAACGTGGGCAAGTCTTTTTCGTCGATTTTGAGCAGGGCGAGATCGGTATCTTTGTGAACGCCGACGAGGCGCGCTTCGAGGAGTTGGCGTTTGCCCACGGGCACGGCGCGGCCGGTGTCGATGGGCAGCGGCAAGGCTACGCGAATGCGTTGCGCACCTTCGACGACGTGTGCGTTGGTCATGATGTATCCGGAGGAATCGACAATCACGCCGGAGCCGACGGCGTGCTGGCGCACGATGAGAGCGGTCTGCGTGCGGCTCTCCTCGTGCTGCGTTGCATAGCCGGTAACCAGAATCTGAACTACGGCGGGCGACACTTTTGCGGCCAGACCTTCCAGCGCATTATTGAGCTGCATGAGGGCTGCGGCTGCGGGGGCGGATTCGTCCGGCTTGGGCTGCGTCTTTTCTTCCGGAGACTTTCCTTCCGCAACTTTAGTGGCGGCCTTCGGAATGGGCGGCTGCTGAGACATAAGGCACGTGGTCGAGGCCAGAACTAGAACGGCAATGTGGCAGAGGAATGGGCGCGAGCGACGAATGACGTGCGCGCGGCGGAAAGATGGTCCGAGCATGAGTTGGCTCTCCTGGGACGGAAGAAAGGATACTCATCTGACGGTACCACGCGTGGTTTGGTTGCAAGGGAAAACTGGTGAAGACGGGGCTGGGGTACGGGGCATCCTGTCGTTTGTGCGATACACATAAATGTGAGATGCTTACACATCGGAGATTTAGCGTGCGTACAAATATCGACATCGACGACCGCTTGATGCGGCAGGCCATGCGGCGCAGTGGAGCTCCCACCAAAAGGGCCGCCGTGGAAGCGGGGCTGCGGTTGCTGGCGGAAACGCACGCTCAAGGCTCGATCCGCCGGCTGCGGGGAAAAGTGGCCTGGGAGGGTGACCTTGATCAGTCGCGCCGGGCGCGGGATCGGGAGTAGGTCGGGTGGTCATTATCGACACGACGGTGTGGATCGATTATCTGCGCGGCACCGAGAACCCCGAAACACGCTGGCTGGACCGGGAACTGCAACGGCAGCGGCTGGGCCTGACCGATCTCATCCTTTGCGAAGTATTGCAGGGTATTCGGGAGCAAAGCGCATTCACGCGAGTACGAGCCGACCTGTTGAAGTTTCAGGTTTTTCAGACAGGCGGCAGCGGCCTGGCCATTGCCGCCGCTCAGAACTATCGAGAGTTGCGCCAGCGCGGCTACACCGTTCATAAGACCATCGATTGTCTGATCGCCACTTTTTGTTTACAGGCCCGGCACGAACTGCTGCACCGGGATCGCGATTTCGATTGCTTTGAGAAGGTGCTCGGGCTGAGGGTGCTGCATGCGGGGTGAGCGCAGCGGGTCACAAGCTTCTTCTCCACAAAGTGAGTGCGTTGACCAGCGACTCCTCAAGCCAAACGCGGAACCGGCGCTCGATACTCGGATAGGGCTCAGCGTAATTCACCTGAAAAGGCGCGTTCGAAGCCTGCCTCACGGAGTTGCCTGCCAGGAGAACCGTTAGGATGCCAATCAGCCCCCGGAACTTCGATCCGATTCCGTGCGCTTGGACTTGTATGTGCGTACTTCTTTCCCCGTAAATTGCGAGCGCCTTTACGCGCTCGTAGTCTTGGGCGTTTGGCGTATATGGCAATGTGCCCTCCGGAGGAAAAAGCACACCGCCTGATCTGACGTTAAGATCGAGGTCTGCCGCCTTGCCGATTTCTTTCTTCAAGGATTCCCGTATTTCCTCTAGCCGCTTCTCCGCCAGTTCCATAAGTCGGTCTGCGCTGTCCTTGGCTTTGAGCCAAACCGTCGGGTCCAGTTGCTTGGCTGGACCCACTAGAACTCTCTTTAGAGAAGCTATTGCCTCATCCACTGTATGGACTTGCTGGACGTCGGCGGCTGCTTGGGTTGCCTGAAACAGGGCTCGTTTCTGCACGTCGCCAAGGAATGACAGGAGAGATCTCAGATCGCCTTCGTCCGCCACCTCGAGCGCGTCGATGTATCGCACACGATCGTCCCGCGTCACTACCACTGGGAACCATCCGTCTTTTATAAAGCCAAGGCTTGCCAAAGCGCGCGCCACGCGGCCATTGCCGTCCTGATACGGGTGAATTTGCGTAAACCTGTGATGCATCCAAGCCGCTTCCACCTCTATTGGAACGCCCAGCTTTGAGTGCTGTTCGTGCATCGCCAGAAGGCGCTCCATTTCGGAATCGACGTGTTCTGGAGGGCAATACTCATGAATTGTTCCGTCAGCACGTTTCGGATTGTTCGGCCGCTCTTTGTATTTTCCCTTTACGAGTTGAACCGTGAACAGATTGCCAAACTGGTCCAACGCGACCGTGGAGTCCTGATGGCGGAGCAATGCTGCATGGAGTTCGTGGACGTAGCTTTTCGAGAGAGGACGGTCGCCCTTGACGAACTGGAACAAGCCCTCCAGTACATCGAAGTGATCCCGGATAATCTCGGCGACCAATTCCGGAGGCTTTTCTCCAGGGGCGGAGGGGATCAGATCGGCATTGATGCCCCGTTCGATGAGCGTTTGGGTGACCCCTCGGTCGATGTTGTAGACGCCCTCGATCTGCCCCGTCTCGATGGACCATTCTCTCGCGAGCCGCTCGCCGAACTGACCCAGGGCCCCGCTCTTCTCCAACTCTGCGCGTTGGTCGTTCCAGAATTGTAGGAGCGGGGCGAGTTCTCCATCCGTTAGAACGTTCCAGTCTTGCGGCAGGTCCTGGATTGGTTTCCACTCATTCGGCATCAGACTTCTCCGTTCTCAAGGTGAAGTGAATCTTCCAAAGCTTGGCTCGGCTCCTGAAGGGCGGGCCACCTGCTTCTGGCTTCATCGGCAAATCCCATACTGAGGCTGCCCCAGCCTCGCGTTTTTTGCAAGTGTCCCTGCGCGTAGGACCAAAATCCCCGGACGGGTGCCCCCCGGTTGTGGTGGCGCGAAAGTGTGCCGTTCCGCTGACGAAACAGCAGGTTCCTTTCGGCGCGCTTTGCTTGCTCAGGGCAAGTTCCTCCGCGGTGTTCGCTTTTGCTTCGCTTCGGTGGGAATGACAGGGCTTTATCGGATATCCAGTCCCCTGAGAAATGGACGCATAGATGAGCAATTTTGAACAGATTCCTGGATTCCAAGGAATGAAAATAGTGTTCTGGATGGGCCCGGTGCATCTGGCCGTTTGGCGCCGGTCTTGGCTTTCCTGATGACGCTGTGAATGTAGGAGGAGATATGAAGTCCTTCGTAATTCGTTGCTTGGCTCTCTCGTTCTTGCTGCTTCCGTTGTTGGTACTGAGTGCTTATGCCGACTCGATCAATCTGGGAACGGCCAGCGGGTATTCCGTGCTGGCTGGTTCCACCGTCACCAATACCGGCACATCCGTAATCAGTGGAAGTCTGGGCGTGAGCCCGGGTTGCGCGTTTACCGGCGCGGGAACCATGACCGTGGGGGGAACGACCAACCTATGCAACGCGGCCTCGCTTAAGGCGCAGAATGATCTGACCACAGGGTATCTTCAGGCCCAGAGCATGAATCCGACTGGCAACTTGACTGGTTCGGACTTGGGTGGGATGACCCTGAAGTCCGGGGTCTATTTGTTCACCAGTTCCGCAGACATCGCGACGGGGACGACGCTGACCCTCGAGGGTACGCCTGGTGCGTTGTTTGTTTTTCAGATCGGCAGTTCGCTTACGACGGGAAGCGGCTCGGCAGTTATTTTTGTCAATAGCCTGACCGGTAAGACGATGACCGATCCGAACATATTTTGGCAGGTGGGCAGCTCCGCGACGCTTGGCACAACCACCGCCTTCGAGGGAAATATACTTGCGCTCGCCAGCATCACGCTGAATACCGGCGCAACCATCACTTGCGGGAGTGCCTTGGCGCAAACTGGTGCGGTGACGCTGCAGGGTAATACCATCACCGGTTGCGGCGGAGGGACGACAGTTCCGGAGCCCGGTACTCTGGGCCTGCTAGGAACGGGGCTGGTAATTCTGGTCGGCGCGGCGCGTCGGAGATTGGGCCTCTAGCGCATTCCGGTTTGCCCCGCCCATCAAGCTCGCACCCCACGCGCGGAAGAAAGGGGCGTGCAAATCAGAGGCCAGCGAGCCTAGTGGGGCTGGCCAATCAACTGAGGACGAGCTCCTCAATAGTGAATTTTCCATTCGTCTTGTCGCGCTCCAACTCGCTCAGGCGCTGTTCCGCTTCTTCGCGGCTATCGAATGGACCCTGATCTGAAAGCCTTTCTCCTAATTCCACGAGACTGCCATCGTTGACGATGTGACGTATCACGTATGCCATTTGAAACTCCTTCCGCTTGTACGCAAAGATATAACCCGGGTTGGTGCGATTCGCTGCGACATAGCTCGATCCGGCAGCGACTTTCCCGGCTCCCAAGGAGAGGACATCTAGAACGTTAGCACAGCACGTGGCACCTCCTCTGAGCAAGAGTGCTCATCCTGATTCCGAACCTTCGCGCCGGTGGCGACCGCCGCCGGCGCTTGGGCCGTTTAGCGCCCAATCGTCACCACCCGGGTCAAATGAGAGTGAAGGCGATATTTCGCCAACAGTTAACTGCACCGCGCATACAGGGCTTGCCGAAATATAGAGGCATCGATCAGAATGGTGGGCGTGAGACGTGGGCTCATCTTGCCACGCAACGTTCGCGAAGTAGGACTGTCGCGATCTGGCAAGCAAACTGTCCAGTACCATGGCTCACTCACGACTCTTTCCGGCCATTCCCGAGGTGAATATGCGCAAACACGCCGTGTGTCTGTGGTTACTTCTAGTGGTCGCTCTATCGCTGGCAAATTCTCAAACGCAATCCGCGAAACCGTCTTCTGAACCCGCATTGCCCTACAGCCCCAGTCTCGACCTTTCCTCCATGGACAAGTCGGTCGACCCTTGCGTGGACCTCTACACCTATTCCTGTGGCGGCTGGCAGAAGAAGAATCCCATCCCGCCCGATCAGACGTCATGGTCGGTCTACGGCAAGCTCTATCAGGACAATTTGATCTTTCTCCGCGGCATGCTCGAACAAGCGGCCCAGCCCGATCAGCCAAATAACGACAAACGCAATGCCGTAACCCAGAAGATTGGCGACTTCTACGCCGCTTGCATGGATGAAGGCGCGGTAGAGAAGCGCGGCATTTCCGCGATTCAGCCGGAACTCGACGCCATTGCGCACGTCAAGTCGGCGAAAGACCTCACGCCGGTAGTCGCGCGGCTGCAACTGACTTACGCTCGATATTCCTATAGCAGCTCCATGCTGTTTTCCGCCGGCTCAACCCAGGACCCGGACGACTCCGAGCACGTAATCGCCGACGTGGACCAGGGCGGCCTCGGCATGCCCGATCGCGACTACTACATCAAAGACGACGCCAAGTCGAAAGAAACGCGCGAGCACTACCTTCAGCACGTACAGAAAGTTTTCGAGCTGATCGGCGACAGCCCGGCCGCAGCCAAGCAGAACGCCGAGACCATCATGCGCCTGGAGACGGCCATGGCCAAGGCTTCGCTCACTCGCGTAGAGCGCCGCGACCCGCACAAGCTGGTCCACAAGATGAAAGTCGCCGATCTCACTCAGCTTGCGCCCAACTTTGACTGGACCGCTTACTACCGCGAAATGCAGTATCCGGAGTTTCCCATTCTCAACGTGGACGCTCCCGAGTTCATCAAAGAACTCAACATGCTTCTGTCTTCCGAATCGATCGACAACTGGAAAACCTATCTGCGCTTCCACGTGGCCGACATTTCTTCTCCCTATCTTTCCCCGAAGTTCGTAGAGGAAAACTTCGAGTTCTATCGCAAGTACTTGCACGGTGCAAAAGAGATGCAGCCGCGATGGAAACGTTGCGTGCAGTACGTCGACTATGACCTGGGCGAGGCGCTGGGTCAGGTATATGTGGCGAGAGTGTTCTCCCCCGAACTGAAGCAGAGCACGCTCGATATGGTCCGCGGCATCGAGGATGCCATGGGCCAGCGCATTCGGGCGCTCGATTGGATGAGCCCGGAAACCAAGCAGCAGGCGCTGGTCAAGCTGGCGGGCATCCGCAACAAGATTGGATATCCCGATAAATGGCGCGACTATAGCTCGGTGACCATCGTGCGCGACGATTTTGCCGGCAACGTCGAGCGCGCCCATCAGTTCGAAGCTCGCCGCGACATCAACAAGATCGGCAAACCCGTCGACCACGGCGAATGGGACATCTCCGCCCCCACCGTGGACGCCTACTTCAATCCGCAGATGAACGACATCAACTTCCCCGCCGGCGTGCTGCAGCCGCCGCTTTACGATCCGAAGATGGACGACGCTCCCAACTACGGCAACACCGGCGGCACCATTGGCCACGAACTCACTCACGGCTTTGACGACGAAGGCAGCCAGTTCGACGCCAAGGGAAATCTCAAGGATTGGTGGACCAAAGAAGACCGCGAGAAGTTCGACGCACGCACCAAGTGCGTGGACGATCAGTATTCAGGATATGTTTCGGTGGAAGATGTTCACATCAACGGCAAGCTCACGCTGGGCGAAAACGTCGCCGACCTGGGCGGCGAGATTCTGGCTTACATGGCGTGGAAAGACGCCAACAAAGACAAGCATCTTCAGCCCGTCGACGGCCTTACCCCGGAGCAGCGCTTCTTCATCGGATTCGCCCAGTGGGACTGCGCCAATGAGCGCCCCGAGGACATGCGCGTGCGCGCCATGACTGACCCGCATTCCCCCGCGCGCTACCGCATCAACGGCGTCGCAGTAAACATGCCCGATTTCGCGGAAGCATTCTCCTGCAAACCGGGCCAGCCCATGGTGAAACCGTCAGCGAACGTGTGCCGGGTCTGGTAGCTGATGAAGCGATTGAGTAAGGACGATTTCATAAGGGATAGTCCCAGGATGGAGGAAAATAGAGATCCATCCAACCTCCTGAGACAGGTTTCTCGTGGCCAAGAGCTTAGCGAGGCACTGAAATCTGACACTTGACCAGTGAAATCGATGTATCGCCAATCTAGCGAAGGATTGCGGCTACTGGGCAATGATGGCGAGGGTCAGTCAGCGCAACTCAGCGAGAAAAGCGTGCATCTCGCGCAGCACGTCGGCCTCATTCGAGAGAAAGATATAGGAATTTGCGTCTGCCAGTTCGACTATGCGGGCACCCGATATACCGCGTTTAAGAGCGTCCTCGTTCCTCGCGACCCATGCCAGTTCAAGGCCGTACTTGAGGCCTAGGGCCGCCCCTTCGGATGGAGTCTGAGGCTTGTAACGCTTCATTTGATCTTCAAGCGACGCCGGAAGAGCAAACAACGCCATCACCGGCACGCGAATACGGGCGTAATCCGGGCTAGTCAGGCTCGCGAACATCGCATCGCGCACCTCTTGGGAGACTGAATATTGCCCTACGGTGCCATTCTGGGTGCAAGGAAACAATTGGCGAAGCTCGGATTCCGGAAATGCCATTCCATAAGTCGTCCTTTGCCATTCCCGATACGCGGCAAATGATGTCTTGTCTGGTTGCGGTGGATTGCGGATCGTTTGCGGAAGCTGGGACTGCTCCGGTCCTTTGACGATCTTGCTCACTGGACCCAGGCTAATATCCTCCGCTGAATTGAGGTAAACCAGCCCAGCCACTCGGTCTGGATGCAATGCGCCAATGACGTTCAGATCCTGCCCGCCAAAAGAGTGACCGGCCAAGATAGGCTTTTCTAATTTGAGGGCGTCCAGAACTTGGAGAACGTCCTCCGCAGAGTCCTGCGCGGTGTAGCCTCCAGGTGGTTTACTCGAATCTCCCAGCCCTCGCCGGGTGATTCCATATACGTGGGCGCTGTCAGCCAGTCTTGGCGCTAGCTCATCGTAGATATGAGCGGTAGTGTAGCCACCTAATAAAACGACTGGGCGCCCGCTTCCACCCCAGTCAAGAACTTCCAGCCGGACACCATCTCTGACAGTTACGAACTGGACCTTATGCGGCGAAGGATCATGCCAGGGGGCGCACGGTTGGCCGTGCATAGTGGCGGCGCTGACCGCCAATAGTAAAGCCAGAATGCAGATCGAGGATGATTTGGTTCTCGTTTTCTGGATCATGATCATGCGGAAAGCGTATCACCGGAGGGGCTGATGGGGATAACTTTCGAAACCAGGTTGACATCCACTGCTATTATTGGTCGCTCTAAGGTTCGCGTGATAGCTGCGCTATCATGTCGTTGTTCACTGCGACACGTGGGAGTTGCTGAGTATGGAGCGCTCGTTGATCTGGATCGAAGGAGATGCAAACGGGTGGGCTTGCTCGATCTGTCAATGGAGTTTTCCCGTCCCCACGCTGCTCGGCGAAAAAGAGGCTATGGATGCTTATGACCGCTTAGCCGCTGTGAAGTTTCGCGAGCACAAATGCGAGGCTGAGATTAAGGTTCCTGCGGCGAAGCCGGAAGTAAAACCGGATGCTGACACCGCCTTCGCAAGGCGTGCCCGGATGCTCATAACCCGAGGATATAAACCGAAGGATGCGGTGGAACTTGTGCTTCAAGAAACGGCACTCGAAAACGGGAACGATCCGAGAATAGTGAAGAAAGCGCGTGACGATGCCGAGGTTTTCCTTCTGAAGGTCCGCAAAGGCCTCATCTGAAATGCGCCGCAGCCGGAGCCGCCGAGTGGGGGTGAAGAATGTGTGCCGGAGGGAGTACGAGACGAACGGCCGCACCCTGGAAATCCGCCTCAGGCGAGCCCCCCCCAAATGGCCCACTAGTCGCTTTCTTCGTTGCAATTGGTGGTAAACAGGCCTAGAATCAACGCCCAGCCGGGAACAAGGCTTCTTTAACGGCTGGTCTTGCCTGGTTTGGGGGGAACACAATCTGCCGCTGGCTTGTGTTCGTTGGATCTCGCTCAAGAAGTAACTCGGGCTAGGGATTCAAAGTGGGCATCGTAATATGAATGAATTTCCGGTCGCTGTGGGAAATGGCGACGAAGTAATCACCTTCGACATAGGTGGTACCTCGTTTCGGAGTGCGCTTCTGACCTGCGAAGGACGATTGGCAGGTGTGCAGCGGATTCCGTCTATGAATTGCCGGTCAATGCCCGGCAGATCAGCCGCGGACATCGTGAGCGAAATTGCGGCCTACATTGCCAAGACGGTGAAATCGTTTTGGCTTTCCCCGGCGTTCGAGGGACGACACCCAGCCATTGCTATATCAATGGGTGCCGCTCTGAACGCGCACACGGGAAAGATCCTGGGATCAGGACCGATTCTAGGAGAGGACGCGACGTCTTTCGATCTGGATCGCGTGCTCGAACAGCACCTACCTGACGCTAGTATCACGATAGTCAATGATGTAACGGCCTCCCTTATTGCACACTCGCAGCTACCAAGGTTTCGCCGCGCCCGGCGACTTGCCCTTATCACCGTAAGCACTGGAATCGCGTCGCGAGTTTTGAATTGCTCGGTTCCGCACGTGCCCGTAGATCCGGTGATCGGCACTCAGGGCGAAATTGGCCATCACCGCGTTCCCTTCTCTCTTGCCGGGCGTTCATTGTCTTTGAAATGCGATTGCGGCGGGGTCGATCATATGAATGCTTTTGCGTCAGGCAATGGCATCAAGCGTGTACTCGACCAGGTTCGCGAAATCTTCCCCCAGGAATTTCGCACGTCGGATCTGAATAACGGCGGTCTCGCTGCGGATTTGCCCCTCAACGTGATCGCCGATGCCCTGGCCAATGGCGACACTCTGTCCAAACAGATACTCAAGGCGATTACACTACCCGTTGCGGAGGCGATCAAGTGGCATTTTATGCTGGATCCCGAGATCGACAAGCTGATCCTCACGGGTGGCGTATGTTTCTTGCTTCGTGACTTCTACCTCTCGTCTGTTCTTGAAAATCTGAGCGCATGTGAGTTCTATCCGTTGGCAAGCGGTGGAGAATCTTTTTGGGCCGACCGTGTTGTTTTGGGCCCAGTTTCCGATAATGCCGGTCTGTTGGGCGCAGCATATCTGGCACGCGAATCGCCCAAGATTCATCGTCGAGAGACCTTGAGTTCGGAGCCTCCGTATCGAGTATCGCGCCAGAGCGCCACTGACTATCCCATTCACGTGGTGCAGAATGTCTTCCGGAATGACGCGTTTCCTAAATGCCTCTTGGATCCCTTCGACCGGATCATCCTGGTTGCCGATGCCAAAGTTGACGAAACCTATGGGGACGCAATTCGGGAGTTGCTGGCTGCGCCGCATCGACATGTGGAGACCATTGTCCTGCAGGCTTCGGAGAAGCAGAAGGACCTGTTCGCGGTCACCGAGGTGGTGTCGTCGTTCGACGCTTTAGGAGTCCGCAGACGGAAGGACCTCGTGGTGGCGGCCGGTGGCGGGATCACCCTGGATATAGTCGCCTTCTCTGCCAATATGTACCGGCGCGGTGTTCCGTGCATGCGACTTCCAACTACCCTCCTGGCTGAGATCGATGCCGGTGTCGGGGTCAAGAACGCGATTAACTTTCGCCAAAACAAAAGCAGGCTGGGCACCTTTTCGGCTCCCTATGCTGTGGTCGTCGATCCCTGCTTTCTTTCGACACTATCGGATCGCCAGATACGGAATGGCTTGTCCGAGGCTCTCAAAATTGCCTTGGTGGCAGATCGTGAACTATTCGAGTTAATCGAAGAGCATGCCTTCCACCTGGTCCGTACCAAACTTCAGTGTGCAGAAGGAGCAGAGCTCATTCGCAGAGCCATTCGGGCAATGCTTTTGGAGCTTTCTCCAAACCTTCACGAGCGGACGCTCGACCGTTTTCCGGATTATGGCCACACCTTCAGCCCCATCTTCGAGTTCGAGTTGAGTGACCTGGAGCACGGAGAGGCCGTTGCTCTCGATATGGCCATAGCAACGGCGTTAGCCGCAGTGTCGGACATCCTTGATATCGAGGATGCCGAGCAAATCCTGGCCACTCAGCACGCTTTGGGGCTGCCCGTCGTCCGGGCGGGATTAACCATGGACATGCTCTTGCGAGGGGTTCATGAGGCCAAGAAACATCGCGGGGGCCAGCTTAGGATGCCCATCCTCCGCGGAATAGGCGAAGCGATGTTCATCGACGACATTAGCGAGCCCCGGCTGGAGGAGGCGCTTGCCTTTGTCCGGTCCTGGTCAAGCGGAGGCCAAAAGAAATCGCGGAGAATAGCTTAGGATGACCACCCTCTGCGCAGGCAAAGCCATATTCATCGATGAGATTGGCGAGCCCCGGCTGGGGAGGGCGCTTGCCCTTGTCCGGTCCCGCTCTACCGGAAGGATATCCGAGCTCCAAGATGCCTAGGGTGCCGGAGCATGCAGTCGTCTCGCGCCTATCCGATCGGAGCGGTCTCGCAGTTAAGCGGCAAAGCGCAGAATACCTCAGCGATTCCGTAATCGTTATTAAAATGCGATCGGCTGGAGTTTGTGGCACAGATCTCGCCATACTCGCCGGAACTCGTCCAGGTCAAGCGGAGGTACTTGGTCACGAAGGAGTGGGAATTGTCCTTTACGCTCCGGAAGACTGCGGTGTTTCAAAAGGCGCTCGGGTCATCGTTAATCCGGTTCATCGTAAGCACCCGCGTACGGTAATTGGTCACAGTCGTGACGGTGTATTCCGCGAATTGTTTTGTCTGGATGCTGCCGACGCGGTCGAGGGGAGCCATTTGGTCTTATGCCCAACGGGTTGTTCCCTCGAAGATACGGAGCTTGTTCTTGCCGAACCCCTCGCATCCGTGTTGTACAGCTTGGAGCTACTTCGGGAGAAGTGCGGCGCGGCCTCACTCCTGATCCGTGGGTCGGGAACAGTGGGCATTTTGGCGGCCAAGCTATGGCCAATATTGACGGGATCGTTCGCGATTTTAGTGTCGAAATCGGAAGCGCACGCGCGATGGCTGCGAGAGTCCACGCGCTGGCCGGCGAATGTCCGCATCTGCTGTGGCACCACGCTGGCTAGCGCGATTGGTGACTGCTCTGGGAGCTCGGGGTTCAATGCGGCCATCCTCTGCTGCTCCCGGGAAAGCGCTCCGGAGGGTCTGTGCTGGTTGCTAGACGTTGTGCAGGACGGAGCGACGATAGACCTTATGGCTGGCTTTCCGGCAGCATATCGGGAAGCCCGCCTCGGCAGTGCCGACCTGGACGGTGTTCGATGGAACAACATCTGCGGCATTAGCGGCTCGCCGCCCACCGCGGTTGTAGATCGGTCCAGCGGTAAATCCCTTTATCTTATCGGCCATCGTGGCACAGGCGAGCGCCACATTCTTCAAGCCATCGAGTTACTGTCTCGCAGGGTTATTTCCATGGCCGATATTCCGCATCGTCTGTTTACCTTAGAGCAGCTTCCCGGCGCGGTGAACCAGATGCTATCGACCAAAACTCGTCACCATACAAATTGGGTGAAAGCGATCGTAGACTTTTCCCAAACAGACGGCGGAGAATCAAATGGCGGCTGCTGACCTGACGGCTAGTGTGCTGTTGACCGGCGCGTCGCAGGGGATTGGGAAGGCGATTCTTCTGGCACTCGCTCGCAGCAGACATTCTGTTCTGGGTCTCTCTCGCACCAAGCCAGAGGAACTGGCTGATCCGGCAAGATCCTTAGAGTCCGGCTATGTCGCTTGGAAGGCGCTCGACTTGTCGAATGCCGCTGACGTGGCACAATGTGCTTCGTCGCTGGAACCAACCGCAATTCGAGCCTTGATCCTGTGCGCTGTGGATTATGGCGCCGATGAACGACATCCGGTATCGGCAACCTCGGCTCAAGAGTGGCACCGGGCTATCGCGACGAATTGCATGGGCCACTGCCTTCTCGTGGCGCAGCTGTTGCCAAAGCTTATTACAAATTCTCCAGGCATCATCGTCAATCTATCATCGGACGTCGCTCTCCTGCCGGCACCCGGCCGAGCCGCGTATGCCGCCTCAAAAGCGGGGCTGCATGCGATGCTGCGCGCGGTCGCAGCGGAACATTCGGAGGAGCGCCTGCGGGTTTATCAACTGATTCCAACATTTCAATCGATAACGAGCGGAATTCGCCGGCGCCGACCGATCGGTTTTGACTTCTCGTCCTATACCGACCCGGCCCTCATCGCCCAGGTAGTACATCGAATCGTATCTCCGTCCGACGCCTCAATTGCGCCGGGGACGTACCTGGTTCATCGGGATGGCACGCTGAACCAATACCCTGAGATCACACACCTATGAGGCCGAAATAACTGAGGCGCGCCGTCCTCTAGCGGTCGCACTTTCTCCGCCAAGAGGTATGGAACGAAAAGGCCCGGCACGCAAGTGGCGTGCCGGGCCTTTTCGAAATACAGAAAGAGTGGTCTGAGGATCAGACGAGCACTTGCACGCCTTTTTCTCGCGCCACGTACTGGTCATAGATCCAGCGGTAAGTTTTCTCGAGGCCTTCGCGCAACGAAATGCTCGGCTCCCAATGCAGCATTTTCTTGATCAGAGTGTTGTCGCTGTTGCGGCCGTTCACACCCTTCGGCGCACTGAGCTCGTACACGCGCTTGAACTTTGTGCCGGCGATGGATTCCGCGATGTCGATCAGCTGGTTGATGGTCACCATCTCGGAGGAGCCGAGATTGATGGGCACGAGAATGTCGGAGTTCATGATCATCTGCGTGCCCTTCAGGCAATCGTCGATGTACATGAAACTGCGCGTCTGATTGCCGTCGCCCCAGATGGGAATCTCGGTGTGGCCTTTCAGCTTGGCTTCAATCACTTTGCGGCAGATGGCCGCGGGCGCTTTTTCGCGGCCGCCAGACCACGTCCCGTTCGGGCCGTAGACGTTGTGGTAGCGGGCCACGCGCGTGTGCAGGCCGTAATCCTCGCGGAAGTGGCGGCACATGCGCTCGCTGAAGAGTTTTTCCCAGCCGTAGCCGTCTTCGGCCTCCGCCGGGTAGGCGTCTTCTTCCTTCAAGCCGGGACAATTGTGGTCCACCTGCTTGCTGGCGTTATAGACGCAGGCAGAGGAGGAATAGAAGTACTTCTGCACGTTGTGCTTCTGCGCGGCCATCAGCATGTGCGTGCTGATGAGCACCGAAAGCATGCATTCCACCTTGTGCTTCTCGATGAATCCCATCCCGCCCATGTCCGCGGCGAGCATGAAAATCTGGTAGGCGCCCCGCGCGGCCGTCTCGCAATTCTCGCGGTCTTTCAGGTCCAGGTGCACGTTTTCAACGTCGGGAAAGTGCTGATACCAGCGCTCGAACGGCTTGGCGCCCACGGCGCGAATGCGCGTGTACCCCTGGCGCCGAAGATCGGCCACCAGAGAACCTCCAATGAAGCCATCTGCCCCCGCTACCACTACAATTTCATTCTTCTCGTTTATTTCATTCATTCCTGTATTCTCCCTAAGATTGGGTTCGTGAAACTCCCGTGCAGAAATACGCTCTTTAACCGGAATTAGCTTCTTGGAGTACGACGAAGGTCCGTACGCAATGCGCAGTCGCTTTGGCCGCGTGTCCGAAGCGACGCCTTACCAAGACTCCATTGAAGGGGGGAAAAACATGCTACCCGGTTCGCTAATCGACGGGGTGGTGAGACGTTATCAGACTAGAAACGCCCACACGCCGGCAATCCGCGACCGGAAAAGCCGCTGGTTTATTCTAGCCAGATTGGTTCTTTTGTCAAGCCTATTCAATGACGAACATCTCCGCTGTGGCTGGCATACCAGTCGTAAGTCTCATGCAAGGCCTGCTCCAGCGTGTAGTGCCAAGTGAAGCCTGCCGCACGTAATCGGCTTACGTCACAGCCCCGGAACATCTGACCGTTTGTCTTGCTGGTGTCCCAGACAATCTGGTCTTCCATCCCGGTATAGGCGGCAAGGATATTCACCACGTCCCGGATCCTGTGGAAGTCTCCGCTAGCCAGGTTAACGGGGCCGGCGATGTTATCCATGATCGTATGCAGCGCGCGGGCGGTATCCTTGACGTAGAGGAAGTCGCGGCGCGCTGAACCGTCGCCCCACACCGTGACGGGCGTTTTTGCTTGCTTGGCATCGTAAAATTTCTTCACGAGCGAGGGAACGACGTGCCCAGTTTCCAGGTTGAAACGGTCGTGTGGCCCAAACAGGTTGGTGCTGACCGCGAACGCATAAGGCATGCCATAACTGTTCTCATAAGCCTGCAATTGCGCGAGCATACCGCGCTTGGCGTGGGCATAGCCAAATTCCGAAGCATGTGGCGGCCCTTTCCAAACGTCTTCTTCGGTGCGGGGAATGCCGGGCTCGAGATCGGGGTACATGGCGGCTGAACCCATGGCGACCACCTTCTTGACCCCGGCTTCATGGCAGGCATCAATGACGTGCGTATTGATAAGGGTGTTCTTCAGATAGGCTTCGCCCTGGTTCCGCATGTGACCCATGATGCCGTGGACCAGTCCCGCCATGTGGAAAACGTAGTCGGGCTGGTTGCGCTTGAAACAATCCAGCACCGCTCGCCGGTCGGTCAGATCGCATTCCGCCGACGTGGGGGCCAAAACTCTCGCAAAGCTCTGCGATTGCAAATATTCTCTTAGATGGATGCCCGCAAGGCCAGAACCGCCGGTAATCAAGATGACATCGTCACGCTGGATCATAAGAAATGCACCTCTGCAGTTGTTGGCTGAAGGTGTTCAAGAAACAAAGTGTAGGCATGCTACGCCAGTCTGTCTGAAGACCGGCGTCAGTCGAACTTTTTCAGGCCAGCCAATTCCAATCCGACGTTCCACGCGAATATCGGAGCTCTCACCAGGTACCGCCGCCACAAACGCTTGGGCTCATGCACCAGCCGGTAGAGCCACTCCAACCCGTTCTCTTGGATCCAGACCGGCGCCTGCTTCAGTTTGCCCGCGTGGAAATCGAACGCCGCTCCCACTCCGATCAGAACGGGCACCGTCAGCCGGTTCTTGAAATCGTACATCCATCCTTCTTGTCTGGGCGCGCCCAGCCCCACCCACACAATGTCGGGCGAGACTGACTCGATCGCCTGGGCAATCTTTACTTTCTCCGCTTCGGGCAACGGCCAGATGGGCAGGGGATAAGTGCCTACCACGCGTGTCCCATATTTTTTCGCGCACACCTCGGCCAGTTCTTCCGACGAACGGTTTCCATAGAAGAAGTGCTTATACTTTGGACCGGTCTCGCGGAGCAACGTACCCATCACCTCAGGCCCATACGCCCGGCGCTTCGCGTACTTAAAGCCGTGCAGGCGCGCCAGCCATTTCATGGGTGTGCCGTCCATGTTATTCAGGTCTGCGGCGTTAATCATCTCCCGGAGTTTGAGGTCGTTGATCGCCTCCGAAACGCCGTGCATGCCCGACTGGACGACGATATGGACACGCCTGTGCTCATGAATCCAGTAGTCGATAATCCGGAGGATGTCTGGAATCTGCAGCGGGTTCATGCGCACGCCTAAAACCTGAAAGCTAGGAATCGTTAATTCCCCCGATTCCGGTATCACTATCCCGCTCGACATTGTCTCTCCGTGGCCCATTTGTAGATTCCGCCAGCCTTGGTTCAAGCTGTTCCCTCTGATAGGTGGAATGGCGTGCTGGTTAAGAGGAAGAGAATTTTTGTGCCTCTCCACCGAGGAGACCTAAGACGATTCCGCTAAAGCCAGCGAAGGAATTCATCAGGTCTTTCGAAATGTCAGGCAGATTGTGTTGCGCTGTCCATATCCCTCCGGCGAGCAGAGCGCCTGCTATCAGCACAGCGCCACAGAACCGCAAGGGATTAAATTGCGGTGCGGTGGCTCGAATAAGGCCTAAGGTCCGCTGGGCAGCTTCGTGGTCGACATTCCCCAGGGTGGCGGGGTCAACCTGCAATGCGACCCGAATCGCGCTATTGATCTCAGGTACTACGGGTTGATGTGACGCAAAGAAAATTCCCATACTGCTCCTTCCTCCAATTAAGACAACTGCTGTCAAGCACCGCGACCGAATACGACGGTAGGCCGAATGATAAACCGACTGCCTTGTATAACGGGCCGGTGCGCGGATGTCAACGGAAATATGAGAGGTTTGGGGGTTTAAACCTGCAACGCGATCGGCGGAACACTTTCCAGAGTCCGTAGTGCTCCATGCTAAAGTCTCCATGTGGAAGGCCAACGCTCTGCGGATCAATTAGCAGTGGAGCGCATTCGTTTGCGCTGAACCTGTTTCTAACGGAACACGAATTAAGATCTATTTAGCTACGAACCGTCGAGGGTTCGAATCTCTCAGGGCGTACCATCTTCTCTAGTTCTCTAGCGGTTCCGAGAAGCCATTTCTATGAAGAAAAGTGTCTGGCGAGCGGTGATCGAGGCAGGCTTCATAATCTTTCTGTTCTATTCCAATCTTCTGATGGGAGAATTTGAGCGCTCAGGCATGGGGCGCACGAGGGGTCTGGCCTGGGCAATCCGAGATATTTTTACCGCGGCGAATTTTGAAATTGCCGCGATTGCCGCGCTTATCGGTTATGTAGTTTTTGAATTTCTTAGAAAGAGATTTTAGGCAAACTGGGCTCTGATTCTTGGTTGCAAGAGAAACAGCAACAGGGCGCCAGTGATGATGACGCCGGTTCCACCGGGATAGTGACGGAAGAACTACAAGCGTTACAACAATTCTCGGCTGTAAATAGTACACCGCTTTGAGCTTTCGGGCATAAGAATTAGGACTTGTGGCAAATACGGCGATCAAGGGCGGTTGAAGAAGGAAAACGTATTCAGCGCTGATTGAACAACTCCGTCCGGTCGATGCGTTCGCCTTTGAACACGACCATCGAGATTCGTTCGGTGGCGGTGATGTCTTCCAGGGGATTTCCGTCCACGATAAGGAGATCGGCGTCGTTGCCAAGGCGGATGGAACCGATGCGGTTTTCGGCGCGGAGCAGGCGGGCGGCGTTCCATGTTGCGGCCTGCAGGGCTACGGCTGGCGGGATTCCGGCTTGCACCCAGAGCTGAAGTTCATGCTGCACGGTGGGGCCGTGGATTACGAGATAGTTCCCGGCGTCGCTGCCGGTGACGAGCGACACTCCGTGTGCATGGGCGCGCTTGAGGTTGTCGATGGCGACCGACATATCCATCGGATACTGCCCGAACGCTTTGCGCATGGGTTCGGTTTCAGCAGAGGCCATGGCTGCTTCGGTTCCCTGCAGCAGTTCGGGTGGGCCGACTTGTTGCACGAGGGATCGCTTAAGCAAATCGGTCTTGCCCGCAGCGAAATCTTTGAAAGCTTCTCCGACACTCAAGGTCGGATCATAAAAGGTTCCTTGCTTGGCCATTTGGTCGAAGAGCGCGTCGGGAATTTTTTCACGGAAAGAGCCGTGTTCGATGGAATTGGCTTGCGCCTGGACAGCATCGGCGACATCGCGGGCGTCTCCGGTATGAACCGCGAGGGGTAAGGAATCCGCGTGGGCTTGCTGGGCGATGGCGTCAAACAATCCAGTATCGAGACGGTTAAAGACGCGGCTGCCGGCGCCGGCTTCAAGTATCGCTTTAATGCAATCCACGCCCTGTTTTTCTAAAGCATCGACTTGCTGGCGGCCTTCATCGGCAGAGGCGGGAATGCGGGTGAATTGTTTTTCGAGGCTATCGCGAGCGCCGGGCGGGAGGTTCTTGAAATATTCCGTGCCGTGTCCGCCGGGGGCGGTAAAAAGCGGGCCGCAGGTGGATAAGTCCGAGCCTAGAATCTCGCCGCTATTCACTGTGGAGCGTAGTTTAAGAATGCCGTCCAGAACATCTCCGACGCTTCTGACGGTAGTGACGCCACTGTAAAGATACGCAGCCAGATTGCGCTGCATAGCCTTCTCGGCGTCATACTTGCTCATGTCGGAATAAAAACCGGCGAGCCCTCCGAGATGGACATGGACGTCAATGAGTCCGGGAAGAATGGTTTTTCCGGCAGCTTCCACGGTTTCGGCATTCAGCGTTTTAGGATCAGGTCCACCCCCCTCGTACACTGCGGCGATCTTTCCGCCGCGAACCAGCACCGAGCCATTCTCGATCACTTTCCCGTCGCCCACGAAGATGCGTGCTCCGCGAATCAGAAAAGTCTCGCTGCGGGCGATTTGCCGGTTAAGAATTTTAGTTTTTGCGATGCCGGTGCGGGCGTGCATCTGCCAAAAGCCGAGCAGCAAGAATGGGGTCAGAACAGCGGCCAGCCACAACTTGGCCGAGGCGCGAATCTTTTCTTCCTTCTCCCAGCGGAACAGTTTGTAAGAGATGAAGAGTCCGACAAACGTGGTCAAGATGAGAGCCAGGGTGGGTTGAATATTCGCGCCGAGGCCCTCGTTCCGAAGAAGCATCCCCTGTATGCCGGTCACCATGTAGGTTGCGGGCACAAATTGTGTTACGACCAGCAGCCACGACGGAAACATGGTGAGGGGGAAGGTCGCGCCGCTTAAGAACAGCATGGGCAGGTAGATCAACTGGACCAGGAGCTGGCTTTCCTGCATCGAGTTGACGACGGAGGCGAGGATCAGACCGATGGCGCGGAAGCCGCAGATCGCCACGGTGGTGAACAGAAGAATCGAAGGCATCGACTGCGGCCAGGGCATCCCGTACAGGAAATGTGCCAGCGTAAAAATGAGGAGCACATTTGGCATGTAGAGGATCCAGCCGGTCACAACCGAAGCCACGAGCAGGGGCGCCGGCGTAATGGGCGTGACCTTGTAGCGGCGCAGGATGTTGGCTTCACGTTCCTGCACGGCACGAATGCCGGCGCCGAAGAGTCCGTTGCCGAGGATCCCGATGATGAGCACCATGGAGATCACGATGGTCATGGCAGCGCCGCGTTCGGCGTGCATGGCCTGGCCGAAGATGAAAAAGAAAATGAGCGGGAAAAGGTAGTTGAAGAAAATGACAGACTTCTGCCGCAGAGCTAGCTTGAGATCGAGCGCGATGAGTGCTTTGTAGGCTTTCATTCCAGGCTTTTCACTCGCGCAGGCTCTTTCCGGTGAGTTCGATGAAGACGTCTTCCAGGCTGGGCTGCTTGAGGCTGACGTCGGTGAGTTCGAGTCCCTGTTGATCGATCCATTTCACCAGGTCAACGAGCGTGCCCGCGGGACGGCGCGAGTTTACCGTGAGGGTGCGGCCGCTGGGATCGAGTGAGCTTTGAATTGCCTCTGCCCAGACCGGACGGCTCTGGGGAAACGGTGTGGCGCAGGTCACCACGATGCTCGAAGCATTGCGGCTCTGCTGTTGCAGGCGTGCCGGGGTATCGAGCGCGATGATGCGGCCCTCGTCGACGATTGCAACCCGGTCGCAGAGCCGTTCCGCCTCCTCGATGTAATGCGTGGTCATCAGAATGGTGCGATGCTCGCGCTTGAGTTCCTCGAGCAAAGAGTGAATCTCCACGCGGACCTGTGGATCGAGGCCGGTGGTCGGCTCGTCGAGGAAGACAAGTTGGGGATCGTTGATCAGGGCCAGAGCCAGAGCGAGCCGCTGTTTCTGGCCGCCGGAAAGCGTGCCGTAAAAGGCGTCCCGCTTCTCCTCAAGCTGCAGGCGTTCCAGCAGTTTATTCAAGTCCACATGGCGGCTGTAAAAGGACGCGAAAACCTGCATGGCCTCGCGAACGCGAATCTTCTCGGGCAAGTTGGTGGCCTGCAAGCAAACACCGATGCGATCCTTGAGTTGCTGGCGCTGCCGGTCGGGATCGAAGCCGAGCACAGTGACTTCCCCTCCGGTGCGTGGACGCAGGCCTTCCAGAATTTCAACGGTCGTGGTTTTGCCGGCGCCATTGGGTCCGAGCAGGCCAAACACTTCTCCGGGCTGGATCGCGAAGTCGATTCCTTTCACGGCATGGACGTTGCCGTAGGACTTCTTGAGAGACTGCACAGAGATCGCTGGCGGCACGGAGTTCATCGCGGGGAGATAAGGCTAACCGAGAAGGAAGGTGCGAGTCAAAATGCGGCCAAACGTCGGGCCTAATTGTTGGAGCAGCCGAGGCCCAGGCGTTCCTAATAGTAGCGACATTTCCATTCGCCGGGCGATTTCACCCAAAGTTCCGAGACGGCGAATTTTATTATGACCGCAGGCCTGCCACTGCCCATCGTGTGTTGCCAGATTCACTTCGCTCACGCCGCTTCCTCTCCTTGGCGGTGGTTAGTGGGCTTCCGGGAGAGTGTATTCGAAATCGTAGGAATGTTTTCCGTCGGCGATAATGATCGTCATCTTTCCGGTGAGGCCGACGAGTTGACCGGTGGCGGAATCGGGGACGACGGTGACCGATAGTTCGGGAACGCCGCGGTTCAGCGTGCCGGTATGCTGCAGCGCAAAGCTGCCTTTGCGCAGGCCGGCGGGAGTGCGCAGCGTTCCGGTGACGCGCTCGATGGCGACATAACCGGCGGAGCCTTTGACGCCGGTGGCGGCGGTAAGCATCTGGCCCTTGCTGGTGGCTTCGAGATCACCGTGGAAAGTTTTGTCGATCGACATGCGGCCGACGGTGGGGTCGCCGACTGTGTCGTCCTGCGGCTGAGGGTTGAGCTTGACTTCGAATGGACCGGTGGCGTGAGCCGGCACGGATGTTCCCTTCTGAGCAGGAGCGTTCTGCGCGTGGGCGGAGCAAGGCCAGCCGATGGCGACGGTGATCAGGCCGAGGGCGAGAATGCAGGCTGCGAATGGACGAGATCGCTGCTTCATGACTGCATTGTCGTTTGGGCTGCGGAGTAGAGTCAACGTTCGTGGCGAGTGTCGATGGTTTCTCCTTTTTCGACGAACGCCTGTATCCACGAGAGCACGCGCAGCCATCCCTGGCCGTGATCCTTGGCCGCGTCGGCATGGCCGGTGAATCCGCTGTGGCGAATTTTTACGAGTGTACCGTGGTTGTGCGGCACAAGTTCCCAGCGCACCGTGGTTTTGAGAGCGCCCGTCCAGGTTGCGCGCCAGGTGTAGACAAGGAGGTGCGGAGGATCGACTTCGAGATACTCGCCGCTGACTTGGAAGTTTTCTCCGGTGACATTGACGCCGGCGCTCATCCACTTGCCGTTGACGCGCACGTCGGTTTCGAATTTTGTGGTGCGGTACATTTCTTTTTGGCCCCACCACTGCAACATCTGGCGGGGATCGGTGATGGCCTGAAAGACGCGCTCGGGCGGCGCCGCTATTTGGATTTCGGCGACGACGTTGTCGTCATCGGGAGTGATGGAAACGGTTGCCACGGATTGCTCCTGGATTATTTTTCAACGAAGTTTTTGAGTGACTGCACCAGACCGGGCCAACCTTGGCTGTATCCTTGGCAGGCGCCCGGCAGCGGCAGCAGCCCGCTGTGGACCACGGTTAAATGCGTTCCTGTCTTGGTTGGCGTTAACTCCCAGCGAACCATCGTGCGCTGCGACGGATTCTCATGCCAGTTCGCAAACCAGGAATAAGCCAGGACGCGGGGCGGGTCGAATTCGACAATTTCGCCATGATGGTCGTAGTCCTTGCCAACGCCGGCTCCCTTGCGCTCTTTTGAGACAAAGCGCCACTGGCCGCCGGGGCGGGCATCCATTTCCCAGAACGTCATCGCGAAGGCGTCGTTGGTTCCCCACTGCAGCGCCTGATCGCGCTCGATCAGCGCCCGAAAGACCCGCTCCGGCGGGGCGGCGATTTCGATTTCACTGACCACCGCATCGTTGTCCGCCGTAATTCTAGTCGTGGCCATGGTTTGCTCCTGGATGGAATCGTTGGGTCTACATTTTGCGCTTTAGGTCAAAGAATTCCTTCATCTCTTTGCCTTGACCAGCGGCGAAGGTCCAGTCCTCGGTGTGATGGTTGGCATCGACGATAGTGAATACGACGCGCTGCATGTGGCCGGCGTCGGGAGTTGCGAGATTGGTAGCGTCGAAGAAGTCAAAGCTGATGGTTTTTCCGTCGGGCGAAGTGCTGGCGGTCATGCGGGGCTGGTTGCCGGCGCCGCAATAGTGTGTCATCAGCAGGCGGTTGGGGCCATCGAGGTGGATCATGGAAATCATATTCTCGTGGCCTTCCCCCATTATTTCGCTCATCAGGGCGGAGCCTCCAGCAGTGTCGCGGAAGGATACTCGCAAGGGCTTGCCCTCGGAGTTCTTGCCTTCCCAGGAACCAGTGAGGGATTTGAGTTGATCGAAGGACTTCTGGGCGGCGGTCTGCGCGAGGCAGAACGTTGCGGTCAGCAACACAAGTATTGAGACGGCTACGCGAAGCGATTTCATGGCTAAATATCTCCTTTTGAAGTTTTGTTGGTCGGTTTTGCTGCCGGGTGCTGCGTGCTTTCTTTGGCGTACTCGGATTCGACAAAAGTTTTCAGGTTGGTCAGGTTCATTTTCCAGAAAGTGCGGTATTGCTCGAGCCAGGAATCGACGGCGCGAAGGGGCTCGGGATTGAGTCGATAGACGCGATGGCGGCCTTCGCGGTGCTCCCGAACCAGATGTGCGCGGCGGAGCAGACGCAAGTGCTTGGAGATGGCGGGCCGGGAGACCGGGAATGCTCCCGCAATTTCTCCGGCGGGCTGGCTGCCGCGACGCAACAAATCGAGAACGGCGCGGCGGGTGGGATCAGCCAGGGCATGGAAGGTGGACTCGGAGGAATATGTAACCGAACGGTTCCGCATAAGCCGTAACCTTACAGTTACGCGATTAGCATGTCAAGAGGAACTTTCTACCCGGCTTATTCTTACAATAAGGTACAATGTAAGCATGAATCGTCAGATCACAACGGTAAGCACAAAGGGGCAGTTCGTAATCCCTTCCGACATGCGTTCCGCACTCGGGATTAAGCCGGGGACGCGAATCGCCGTGACGCACGACGGGGGGAAAATAATCCTGGAGCCGGTTACGGACGAACTTGTCGGTAAGACTCGCGGGATGCTGGCTGGAGGGCCGTCGCTTACTAAGAGCCTCCTGCGTGAGCGGCGGCGCGCGAAAGATCGATGGTAGGAGCGAGCGATGACAACGTACGTTCTCGATTCGAGCGCCGTACTGCGCTACCTCGATGGCGAAGCGGGATCGGATCGCGTATCTGAAATCATCACCGGCCACCTGGCCGGAGAATGCGGGGCCATCATCTCTTCCGTGCATTGGGGCGAGATCGCCGGCCACACTTGCAAGAGACGTGGCAGAGCGGTCATGGACCTGGTTTTATCGCGCCTGGCTGCATTCGGAATTCCGGTGGTTTCCGTGGATGCCGACCGCGCGGTTCGGGCAGCCTTGGTCAGACTCAAGACATCAATTCCCTATGTGGATGCCTTCGGAGTGGAGCTGACTGCGGATTCCAAGGAGCGCGTTTTCGTGACGGCGGATTTTGATTTCAAGCCCGCGAGCCGGGATGTAAAGATTGAGTTTTTGCCGGCGAAGTAACTATGGTCCGTGGTTTTCTATCAAGTCTAGAAATGCACGATGTACGCGAGTGTCGTCGGAGAGTTCAGGATGAAACGTTGCGGCCATGACCTTTCCCTGGCGAACGGCCACTGGGTCAGTGCCTTCGGTGGCGATTACTTCGACGGCTGCGCCGATGCGCTCGATTTTCGGGGCGCGGATGAAGACCATTTCCAGGGTTGAGCCCGGCTTGTCGTTGAGAGTGCTCTGCAGAAGCCGGCCTTCGCGGATGGAGCTGTCGAGCTGGCGTCCGTAGGCGTTGCGGCGAATGGAAATATCGATGGCGCCGAGGCCGGCTTGCTTCGGATTTTCCACTTCAGTCGCCAGCAGGATTGCGCCGGCGCAGGTGCCGAAGGTTGGCTTCAGGCGGACGAACTGCTTTAGCTTTTCGAAGCCTTCTTCTCCCAGCAATTTCAGGAACGTGCCGGACTCACCGCCGGGGATGACGAGGCCGTCGATTTCGTCGAGTTGCCCGGGTTTTTTTACGAGCACAACTTCGGCGCCCAGCTCTTCGAGCCGGCGGCGATGGGCGTCGAAGTCGCCCTGCAGAGCTAGGACACCGATGATCATGAAAATTCGGTCCTGGGTCTTTGGTCGTAGGTCTTCAGCCAAACCTGGCCCACTTGATTTTAATGGATGAGCGAGCACTCGGCTGAGAGTCAAAATCCCTACCCCCTTCGGCTTATACCTCGGCTCCGCTGGGGCTTCGGCAAAACGTGGCAGGCTCTTTTTCGCAAAGAACGCGACAAGGACGCGGCACCCAGCTCGTGATAAAAAGAAAAATGGAGGACGAACATGCAGAAGATTACCCCGTTCTTGTGGTTTGACGGCAATGCGGAAGAGGCCATGAAGTTTTATACCTCCATTTTCAAGAATTCGAAGATGGGACAGGTGCACCGTTACGGAGAGGAAGGGGTCGGTGATGACAGGGACATTTCAGATCGAGGGACAGGAATTCATGGCGCTAAACGGCGGTCCACAATTTAGGTTCACGCCGGCGATATCGTTCTTCGTTAATTGCGAAACGCAGGAAGAAGTGGATGAATTGTGGGAGAAGCTCTCCGCGGGCGGAGAAACCATGCAGTGCGGATGGCTGAAAGACAAGTTTGGCGTGTCGTGGCAGATCATCCCGAAGGCTCTGGGAGAGTTACTGGGCGACGGAGATCCTCAGAAGTCGCAAAGAGTGATGAAGGCCATGATGAAGATGATCAAGATTGACGTGGAGGGGTTGAAGCGGGCGCATGAGGGGAGAGAATAACCCAGCCGCGAAGCGGCGATAGAATGCAGCCCACGGCGTAAGCCGTGGGTGGAAAGTGGGAGATCAGCGAGCTCCGAAGGAGCGAAAGAACAGTTACGACATAGACTCTGTAGGGACGACAGCAGTTGTTTACGCACACACACTGGGCACCCTCTTTTACTGAGAGTTACTGGGGCTACCAACCCCGAGTCTGCAACATCTGCGCCTCATCCAAGCCGGAGACAGCCAGCCCTTTCATCGCTCCCGCCAAGTCTTCGCTGACTTCAAGTAATACTTTAGGGTCGTTGAAGTGGGTGGCGGCTTTGACGATGGCGCGGGCTCGCTTTTCGGCTTCCGCGGGGTCGGCGAAGGTGGTGGAATCTTTCATGAAGATGCCGCTGCCTACGAAGACGGCTTCGGCGCCTAGCTGCATGACCAGGCTCGCGTCGGCGGGGGTGGCGATGCCTCCGGCGGAGAAATTGGGGACAGGGAGCTTGCCGGCTTTGGCCACCATTTTGATCAGCTCGTAGGGCGCGCCGTGTTCTTTGGCTTTGGCGTAGAGTTCTTCTTCGCCGAGGACGGTGAGGATACGCATCTCCTGCACGATCTGGCGGATGTGCTTGACGGCGTGGACTACGTCGCCGGTGCCGGCCTCACCTTTGGTGCGGATCATGGCTGCGCCTTCGGCGATGCGGCGCAGGGCTTCGCCGAGATTGCGCGCGCCGCAGACAAAGGGGACTTTGAAGGCGTGCTTGTCGACGTGGTGGGCTTCGTCGGCGGGCGTGAGGACTTCGGATTCGTCGATGTAGTCGACGCCGAGTTCCTGGAGAATCTGGGCTTCGGCAAAATGTCCGATGCGGCACTTGGCCATCACGGGAATGGAAACGGTGGCCATGATCTCGCGAATCTTTTTGGGCGAGGCCATGCGTGCAACGCCGCCTTCGGCGCGGATCTGCGCGGGGACGCGCTCGAGGGCCATGACGGCGACGGCACCGGCTTGCTCGGCGATGGAGGCCTGCTCGGCGTTGGTTACGTCCATGATGACGCCGCCTTTGAGCATTTCGGCGAGGCCGGTCTTGAGGCGGAGACTGGTGCTGCTACCGTTGTTTTTCGACATGGGGAACCTTTTCTGGGAGACGCTTTCAGCTATCGGCTGTCAGCTATCAGCGAACCTGGGTTTATTTTACAGCGCGTTCGGGATTCGCGGTACCCCTCGGATGCGCTTTCAGCTGTCGGCGAGCAGCCGTCAGGAAAACTCTTACCAGAGGGCGACACAGGGGAGCACAGGGTAAGTTTTAGTGTTCGCAAACTGCCGGGCGTTGCCCGGCTGGACAGCCGGGGGCGGCTCTCCCCACATGAGCCGACTTGACTACTACAGGAAAGATCAAAGTCAAAGGCCTCGGACAGGAGTGTCCGAGCCACACGGGCTATCTCTCGACGTATTTGGCGAACATTTTCGCGGGGTCGATGGCGATGAAGATGCCGCGGCTGCGGGCCAGGACTTCGTCTTTGTCGTTGAGGATTTCGGCGGTGTTGACGTGGGTGCGTCCTCGCTTTTGGATTTCACGGCCTTCGACGCGGAGCGGCTTGTGCAGAGGGACGGGCTTGAGGTATTCGACCGTCATTTCGCGGGTGAGGGCGACGACGTGATGAAGTTTATTTACTTTGCCCATGGCGTCGTCGAGGATAGTGGCAATGATGCCGCCGTGGCAGTGGCCGGGAGGTCCGGTGTAGCGCTTGCCCAGGCGGAAGCGGCAGACGAAGGTTTGGCGTTCTTCGTCAAGGATGAATTTCAGGCGCATGCCCTCGGGGTTGTTCATGCCGCAGACGAAGCAGAAGTTTTTTTGCATCTTCATGTAGCGGGTTTCGTGGCCGTGGATTTGGGGCTTCGGTGGCATGGAGGGATTTTAACCTGTGCCAGACTGAGAGTGGTTGATGTTTGAAAGTGGCGTATGCGAAGCCGCGTAGAAACGCCTTGGGGAGGCGGAGGTGGCGCAGCCGGGGTAGGGATCTTTCGACTGCAGTGGCGCTTCGCGTTCGCGAAGCACCACCTCCGCTCAAGATGACAGAATAACGGTGGTGCGGGAATCCTGCTTCTAACTTGCGACGATATCCTGTATACATATCGGTTTTGGAAATCTTTCGATTGGAGCACTTGTGAAATCACGGATTGCTTTTACTCTCGCAACTGTTTTCTTTGCGTTTTCAAGTTTGCTCGCAGCTCCGCAGGATCAGGATAAAGATGCGGACAAAAAGCCGAACACTTCCTCGGCGCAATCAGGCAAGAAGGATAAGAAAGATCAAAAGAAGGATGAGAAAAAGGAACCGCCTGCCGCGGGGAAAAAAGACGAAGAGAAAAAGGGCGGGATGACGGCCGACACTTTTACCGGGCTGAAGTTTCGCTCGATTGGTCCGGCGGTGGCTTCGGGGCGGGTGATGTCGATTGCGGTGAATCCAAAGAATAAGTTTGAGTATTACGTGGGAGTGGCTTCGGGCGGAGTGTGGAAGACGGTGAACGATGGGACGACGTGGACTCCGTTGTTCGATAAGGAGGCGTCGTATTCGATTGGATGGGTGACGCTTGATCCGAATGATCCGGCGGTGGTGTGGGTGGGGGCGGGCGAGAGCAACAGCCAACGGAGTGTGGCTTATGGCGATGGGATTTACCGGTCGGATGATGGCGGAAAGAATTGGCAGAATTTGGGACTGAAGAAGTCCGAGCATATTGGGCGGGTGGTGATCGATCCTCGGGATTCAAAAGTTGTTTATGTAGCGGCGGAAGGGCCGCTCTGGGGGCCGGGCGGCGATCGCGGCTTATATAAGTCGGCGGACGGAGGAAAGAACTGGAAGGCCGTGCTCACCATCAGCGAGAACACGGGCGTGGTGGATGTGGCGATTGATCCGTCGAATCCGGACGTTGTTTATGCAGCGGCGTATCAGCGGCGGCGGCATGTATTCACCTTGATCGACGGCGGCCCGGAGAGCGCGATTTATAAATCGACCGACGCGGGGGCGACGTGGAACAAATTGAAATCCGGTCTGCCCACGGTCGATATGGGGAGGATTGGGCTGGCGGTGTCGGCGGCTGATCCGAATGTGGTGTATGCCACGATTGAGGCGGCCGATGGGAAGGGCGGGATTTTCCGGTCGAATGACCGGGGCGCGACGTGGGAGCGGAAGAACGAGTTCGATGCGGGGGCGATGTATTACGCGCGGGTAATTGCCGATCCGAAGAATGTGGATCGCATTTTTGTGATGAATGTGAGCTTGCGGGAATCGCTGGATGGCGGCAAGACGCTGCATAAAGTTGAGGAGACGAATCATCACGGGGACAATCACGCGATCTGGATCGATCCGGATGACACGAAACATTGGTTGCTGGGGTCGGATGGCGGGATGTATGAGACCTGGGATGACGCGAAGAACTGGCAATTCAAGGCGAATCTGCCGACGGTGCAGTTCTACGATGTGGCGGTTGACAATGCGCTTCCCTTCTACAACGTGTGCGGCGGGACGCAGGACAATTTTTCGTGGTGTGGGCCGGCGCGCACGCGCAACATCAACGGGATTATGAATTCCGATTGGTTTGTGACTACGGGCGGGGATGGATTCCGGTCGGTGGTGGATCCGGTGGATGCGAACACGATTTATTCGGAGTCGCAGTATGGCGTGCTGGTGCGTTACGACAAGCCCACCGGGCAAGAACTGGTGCTGCAGCCGCAGGAGGGTAAGGGAGAGCCTCCGCTGCGATGGAATTGGGATTCGCCGGTGATCGTCAGTCCGCATTCGCACACGCGGCTGTATTTTGCGGCGAATAAATTGTTTCGCAGCGATGATCGTGGCAATACGTGGAAGGCAATCAGCGGAGATCTTTCGCGCCAGATCGACCGGAATAAATTGCCGGTGATGGGGAAGGTGTGGGACCCGGACGCGGTGGCGAAGAATGCGTCGACGTCGTTCTATGGAAACATTGTGGCGCTGGCGGAGTCGCCGAAAAAAGAAGGGCTGATTTTTGTGGGCACCGATGACGGGCTGATCCAGGTCACGGCCGACGGCGGCCAGAGTTGGACGAAGTACGAGAAGTTTGCGGGCGTGCCGGATACGACTTACGTGAGCCGCTTGGCGGCTTCGCAGCACGATGCCAACACGGTGTATGCGGCGTTCGACAATCATAAGAATGAGGACTTCAAACCTTATCTGCTGCGATCGACGGATGCGGGAAAGACGTGGACTTCGATTGCGGGGAACTTGCCGGAGAACGGTTCGGTGCTGGCGTTTGCGGAAGATACGCTGAATGCGAATCTGTTGTTTGCGGGGACTGAGTTTGGCGCGTTCTTCACAATCGATGGCGGGGCGCACTGGGTGCAGTTGAAGGGCGGGCTTCCCACCATTGCGGTGCGTGACATGGTGTTGCAGGCGCGGGAAGGCGATTTGGTGATTGCGACGTTTGGGCGCGGGTTTTACGTGCTCGACGATATTTCGGCGCTGCGGCAGATGAAGGCGGAATCTTTGGAGCAGTCGGCGATGCTATTTCCGGTAAAGGATTCGCCGCTGTATATCGAACGGCATCCGCTGGGCGGGCCGAAAAAAGGGTTTCAGGGGGAGGCGTTTTATACGGCGGAGAATCCTCCGTATGGAGCGGTGTTCACGGCTTACTTGAAAGAGAAGCTGAAGACGAAAAAAGAGAAGCGTCAGGAAGCGGAGAAAGATGCGGCGAAGAAAAATCAGACGCTGCCTTATCCGGCCAATGATGAGTTGCGGGCGGAGGCGGAAGAGCGGAAGCCGGAGGCTTACTTTGTGGTTTATGACGAATCGGGAGCGCCGATTCGTCGGGTGGAGGGTAGCATTGAATCAGGGTTTCAGCGGGCTGCGTGGGACTTGCGGTATCCCGTGGTGGCGCTGCGCGAGCATGGAGACGATGAGGAAGATTTTCCTCCGGCGTCGTCGAAGGGAATGCTGGTGCTGCCGGGATCGTATTCGGTGCGAGCCTTTCAGAAAACGGGCGGAGCAGCCACTGAACTGGGTGCGGCGCAGAATTTCAAAGTAGTGACGGACGGCCAGGGTTCGATGAATGCTGGCGACCTGGCGGCGCGGGAGGAGTTTCATCGCAAGGTGGGGCGGCTTTTCCGGGCGGTTTCAGGCGCTACACACACTGCACATGAGGTGGAAGAAAGGCTGAAATCAATCCGCGAAGCTCTGCGTGAAACGCCTGCGGCGGCAAAACAGCTGGATGCGGCGGCGGATGCGATCGAGCAGAACGATCGGTTGATCCTGCGGGCGTTGAACGGAGATCGCGAAATGCAGAAGCGGAACGAGCCGGTGGCGTCGTCGATCCATGACCGCATCGAGGCCATTATGGAGGGCGAGAGGTTCTCGCTGGCCAAGCCTACGCAGAATCATGTTGAGGATTACAACATTGCGGCGGCGGAGTTTGTTGAGCAGCTCGGGAAACTTCATACACTGGTTGAGGTTGATCTGGCCAAGCTGGAGAAAGATATGGAGGCTGCGGGTGCCCCTTGGACGCCGGGTAGGGTGCCGGAGTGGAGCGAGAAATAGCGGCTAAGGCGGATTCGCGGATGAAGCGAAAGTCTTTTCACCGCCGAGGTCGCAGAGAACGCGGAGGGATTTAACGGGCTTCTCGAACCGGCTTGCTCTATAGCGTGGGAATCGTGAGATCCGTGGCAGATTTTTTCTATCTTGTGCAAGTCGGTTGCTTTTTTCGCAAGCACCTGTGGTAAACTCGCCGCCGACTGGTGCTTACGCTGTGGGGCGTGGCAGCCGGCCGTGGGGAAAACGTCTCGCGTCGTTGCTTGTGGGGAGGGACTGGGGAATGGGCCTTGCGTTAATGGCTTTAATCTGGCTGATCACACTGGCCAGCACGTACTTCTTTGTTGCCAAGACCTGGTGGTTGCCGGCAGGAGCTGCGGAAGCGGCGCACTTCATCGATGGACAACTTGCTCTTACTTTTGTCCTGATGGGAATTGTTTTTCTGGCGGCGCAACTCTCTCTGGGCTACATCGTGTGGCGATATAGGGAGCAGGCTTCGTCGCCGCCGGTGCAGTATTCGCACGGCAATATGAGACTCGAAATCGTCTGGACGGTGCTCACGACGATTCTCTTCGTGGGACTGAATCTGATGGGGAGCAGTGTCTGGGCGAGCCAGCGCTTCGACCAAGCCGGGCCGGGCGCGGTGCAGGTGGAGGTGACCGGGATGCAGTTTGCCTGGTACTTCCGCTATCCGGGGCCGGATGGAAAGTATGGCGCGACGAGTCCGAAGCTGATGGATCCCTCGGCTGGCGGCGAAGCGGCGGTGGGGCTCAACACGTCCGATCCAGCGGCCAAAGATGATGTGGTGACGGGCACGATGTATTTGCCGGTCGACCGCGAGGTGGATGTGAGCTTGCGGGCGGTCGACGTGATCCACAGCTTCTTTGTGCCCTCGCTGCGCTTCAAGCAGGACGCGGTGCCGGGACTGAATATTCACATGCACTTCAAGCCGACGGCGATTGGCGAATATGAGATCGCGTGCGCCGAACTCTGCGGCTTGGGCCACTACAAGATGCACGGCATGGTGCACGTCGTCAGCCAGGCGGATTTCGATAAGTGGCTGGCGGCACGGGAGGCGGAGAAACAGTAATGGCGACGGCGGCTACGGTTCATTCGCACGCTCCTCAGGGCTTTATCCGAAAATATATTTTCAGCCTGGATCACAAAGTCATTGGCATTCAGTATTTCTTCCTGGCGCTCACGGCGGTGTGGGTGGGGATGTTTCTGTCGCTGCTGATGCGCATCCATTTGCTGTGGCCGAGCGCCGTTCTGCCGCTGGTCGGCGAGATCAAGCCGGAGACGTATCTCAGTCTGCTGACCATGCACGGGACGATCATGGTGTTCTTCGTGCTGACCACGGCGCCGCAGGGCGGGTTCGGAAATTATTTTCTTCCGATTCAGATTGGTGCGCCGGATATGGCGTTCCCGGTCCTGAATATGCTTTCGTTCTGGACGACGTTTGTCGCGTTCGTCTGCATCATCGCGGCATTTTTTGTGACCGGCGGAGCGCCGCTGCATGGGTGGACGGGATACGCGCCGCTGAGTGCGTTGCCGTCGGCCGGCCCGGGTGAACAATTGGGCGCGGACTTGTGGATTACAAGTATTGCGATTTTCTGCATCGCATCGCTGATGGGGGCGCTGAACTTTATTACGACTACGCTTGACCTGCGCGCCAAGGGCATGACCATGATGCGCATGCCGTTGACGGTGTGGTCGTGGTTCATCACCGCAATTCTTGGTTTGCTGGCGTTCGGGGTGCTGCTCTCGGCGGGCATCCTGCTGCTGATGGATCGGAACCTGGGTACGAGTTTTTATGTGCCGCTGGTGGTGGTGAACGGGCAGATCATGGGGCACAAGGGAGGGTCGCCGCTGTTGTGGCAGCATCTGTTCTGGTTCTTCGGGCACCCTGAGGTTTACATTGCGATTCTGCCGGGGATGGGCGTGACGTCACAAATTCTGTCGACGTTCTCGCGCAAGCCGATCTTTGGATACAAGGCCATGGTTTATGCCATGCTCTCCATTGGCTTTTTCGGGTTCATGGTGTGGGGCCACCACATGTTCATGAGTGGCATGAGTCCGTACTCGGCGTTTGCGTTTTCCATACTGACCATGTGCATTGGCGTGCCTTCGGCGATCAAGACATTTAACTGGCTGGGCACGATGTGGAAAGGGCATATTCGGTTCCATACGCCGATGTTATATGCCATCGGTTTCGTTTCCCTTTTCGTATCGGGTGGATTGAGTGGGCCGTTTCTGGCGCAGCCAGTGCTCGATATTCAGCTGCACGACACTTATTTTGTGGTCGGCCACTTTCACCTGATCATGGGCGTGGCGGCGATCTTCGGTATGTTTGCGGCGACCTATTACTGGTTCCCGAAAATGTTTGGACGGATGATGAATGAAACCTGGGGGCGGGTGCACTTCTTCCTGACGCTCGCGGGGACCTACGCCATCTTCATGCCAATGCACTACCTGGGCGTGGCGGGCGGAACGCGGCGGTACTCGCAATATACGGAAGTAGCATACCTGCAGAAGTTGATGCCGATTCACCAGTTCATGACTTATGCGGCGATCATCACCATTGCGGCGCAGTTTATTTTTGTGATCAATCTTTTCTGGAGCATGTTCAAGGGGCCGAAGGCCAGTGATAATCCGTGGGAGGCGACGACGCTTGAATGGACCACCACTACGCCTCCGCCGCACGATAATTTTGGCGGCGTGACCCCGGTGGTGAATCATGGGCCCTATGAGTATGGAGTTCCGGGAGCGGCGCGGGACTACGTGATGCAGACCGACCCGGCAACGACGGCGACGCACTGAAGACCAGGCGCCGCAGGGGCTAAAAGTAAAAGCTCGTTGCGGAAGGAAAGGGGTGAGCGCAGCGCCGGAAGCGCTGCTCCACCCAAAATCTTTTTGCTTATGGCAACCTATAGTCCAAGTACTCCGGTGAACCGGCTCGGGCGCGGCGGGGACGTTCAGGTTCCGCCGGGCGGCGATGGCGGCGGCGAGAACTCACGCGGCTCGAACGTTCCGAATTATGGCGCGCGGTTGCGGAGAGCCCGGCTGGGGCTGATCTGCGGGATCGCGACGGTCAGCATGGTGTTCATTTCGCTGACCAGCGCCTACGTGGTGCGGCAAGGGCTTCCGACCTTCGACGGCGCGACCAACTCTTATGTCCGCGACTGGGGCCAGGTGCAGTTGCCGTGGCTGCTGCTGGCCATCAATACGGCGTTGTTGCTGATCAGCAGTTTGACCATGGAATTTGCGCGCCGCGATATTAAGCGGCGGGCGGCGTTGGCTCCGCTGCAATCGATCCCCGGCATCTCGCTGGGAGAAGAAAAAAGTTTCCCATGGCTGGGTGTCACCGTGCTTCTGGGATTTGGATTCTTGGTGGGGCAGTGGATGGCCTGGGGCGAGCTGAAGAGCCGCGGATTTTTTGTGGATACGAATCCGAATAGCTCGTTTGTGTATTTGCTGACGGCGGCACATGCGGTGCATCTGGCGGGCGGAATCATCGCATTGCTGTGGGCGGCGGTGACTTCCCTGCTGCACCGGCCGGTCGAGGGACGGCGCATTGTGGTTGACGTCACCGCCTGGTACTGGCACTTCATGGCGGTGCTGTGGATTTATGTTTTTGCTCTGTTGGGGTTTGCGCGATAACGGAAAGGGGAACCTGGGGAATGGCTGATGCCACGCTGCAACATGAAGCGGTGCATGGACTCGCGGGCGAGTACGAAGCTCCGCTGTTTGGGGCTTACTCGAAAAAGGTTGGGATGTGGCTGTTTCTGGCCTCCGACTCGCTGACCTTCGGAGCGCTGCTGTTTGCCTTCAGCTACAACCGCATTTATACCGTGTGGCCGACTCCGTTTGGCAAAGACAGCATCATCAATGCGACGGTAATGACGGCGTGCCTGCTTTCGAGTTCGCTGACCATGGTGATGGCTGTGTTTGCGGCGCAGCGCCATGACCGGGCGTGGACGCGCAACTGGCTGCTGGCGACGATGGCGTTCGGTACGGCGTTCATTGTGCTGCACGGGATGGAGTGGACGAAGTTAATCCATGAGGGGCTGACGTTGCCGGGGTTTCCCAAGCCCGCGGGGCAGGGTGAAGGCGAGTACGCGAAGATCTCGGTGGGCGTACCCCAGTTCGCGTCTACATTCTTCACTCTGACTGCGATGCACATGTTGCATGTGACGATTGGCGTGATCTATTTGGGCGTGGTGGCGCTGCGAAAATGGTTTCTGCCGATTCTAGGGGTGCTCTGGCTGGCGGGATATTTTCTGATTCCGTCGGACAATGTTTTTCATTATGGCGTTCATGCGTTGCTGATCGGGCTGATTGTTGCCGGCATTATTCTTTTTCTGAAGTCTAAGGATTATGACGCGCATGACGTGGAAGTGTCAGGCTTGTATTGGCACTTTGTGGATCTGGTGTGGATGTTTATCTTCCCGCTGGTGTATTTGATGTCGACCAAGGTTTAGCCGCGAGGCTGACATCAGCGGCTAAAGCCGCTGATGGGAAGGAAAGCGTTATCGCAGCGCTGAAGCGCTGCGCCACCCAAAAATCACCGTGAAGCAAGCGAGGGAACGCGATGCACGATGTGGCGAAGCATGACGATAGCAAGGGACAGTATTTCTGGGTGTGGGGCGCATTGCTGGTTCTGACCGGTATAGAGGTCTGGCTGGGGTACAGGCAGGTATTCCAGCCGGTGCGAATGCTGGAAGCGTTGCTGGTGCTGTCAGTGATTAAATCAGCATTGATCATTGCCTATTTTATGCATTTGAAGTTTGAGAAGGCGCTGATGCGCTGGTTGCTCGTGATCTCGGTGACAGGGTGCTTTGTGATTATGTATTGTTTCTTCTTTCCGGACGCAGGGCGCATTTTGCATTTGGGCGTTCGGTAGAGCCAGGGAACCGTAAATGAAACTTCTTCAAGGTAAAGTTCGGATGATAGCGCTACTGGCTCTGCTGGGATGGTTCAGCGCGCCCGCCCTGGCACAGGGCTGTGCGATGTGCAACGCGGTGGCGAGAAGCACGCCCAAGGAGGGTCAACGGGCGTTGAATCGGGCGATTCTGGTGATGCTGGTGCCCCCGGTTGGAATCATGGTATTTGGGTTCGGGCTGGCTATCCGGTACGGAAAGCAGCGCGATCAGGACCCCGACTAGACCTACCCGATGGCGCCGTCCCCTTCGGCTTCGCTCAGGGCAGGCTCTGACGGGACTCGGTTTCCGACTCTCTACCTGGCACTGCCGTGCCGGGCTTTCGCATACCGCCCCTTCGGGCGGGAGTTCGATGATTCCATCCTGCATCTTCCTTCGAACCTCCGTTCTTCGGGCACCCCGCGCCGCCACGTGGCCGCCGTGCCTAAGTGAAGCTCTGCTTTATAATAGAAGGTTCGGCATCGCTTGCTGAGGCTGCTGGAGGCGGTTCCCCAGCGCGGAACCGCCTTGGCAGCGGCTTTAGGCTTACTCGATGTCTCACCTGATGTCCACGGAAAATAGCATAGTCGTTCACGGAGCGCGGGTTCACAATCTCAAGAACATCGATTTTGAGGTTGAGCACAACGCGCTGACGGTGGTAACGGGAGTCTCCGGTTCGGGCAAGTCTTCCCTCGCCTTCGACACAATTTATGCGGAAGGGCAGCGGCGGTACGTGGAGTCGCTGTCAGCATACGCGCGGCAGTTTCTGGAGCGGATCGAGAAGCCGGACGCCGATTCCATCGACGGGATCGCGCCCGCGGTGGCCATCCGGCAGAAGAATACGACGCGCAATCCGCGCTCAACCGTGGCCACGGCTACGGAGATTTATGACTATCTCCGGCTGCTGTTTGCGCGGGTGGGGCGAACCTACTGCGTGAATTGCGGCTGCGAAGTGAAGAAAGACACGGTCGATGAGATTGCGGATGCGATTCTTGGGCTGGATCCGGAGACACGAGTGCAAGTTGTGTTTCCGCTGCAGACGCCCATCGGCGCGCCGCAGGAGCCGGCCAGGAAGATTCCACGCGCGCGCAAGAGCGGCAAGAAAAGCAGTGGTGCGGTCTCAGGGCTGACGGAGCAGTTGAAGACTCGGCTGTTCGATTTGCGGAAGGCGGGATTCAATCGCTTGTACCAGGCAGGGCAGGTGTTCGAGTTTTCCACGCCGGAATCGCTGCTGGATATTAATTTCGATCGGCCGGTGTTCATGTTGGTGGACCGGCTTACGGTTTCCGCCGAGGCGCGCACGCGCATTGTGGACGCGGTGGAGACGGCCTACCGGGAATCCGGCGAAGTGATCTTCGATTTGCCGGCACATGATGGTGCGGCGGCGCGACAGTTGCGCTTTTCACAGCGCTTCGAATGCAAGAACTGCAATCTGCGCTACGAGGAGCCGGAGCCGCGTCTGTTTTCTTTCAATAATCCTTACGGAGCTTGCGCGCGCTGCCAGGGATTTGGAAACACGATTGACTTCGATCTCGACCTGGTGATTCCGGATAAAACGAAGTCGTTGGGCGATGGGGCGATCGATCCATGGAACAAGCCGAAATACCGTCCGGTATTCGCGGAGATGAAGCGCTTCGCGAAACAGTCCGAGGTTCCTCTCGACGTACCGTGGGGGGAACTGGAACCGGAGCAGCAGGAACTTATTCTGAATGGAGATGGAGATTTCTTGGGGGTGCGCGGATTCTTCCAGTATTTGGAAAGGAAAAAGTACAAGCTGCACATCCGCGTCTTCTTGAGCCGTTATCGCGGCTATTCGACTTGTCCGGAGTGCCACGGAACCCGGCTGCGGCTGGAGGCGCGTCAGGTCAAAATTGACGGACGCAATATTTGTGAAGTTTGCGGGATGACGGTGGAAGATGCCGCGAAATTGTTCGCTGGGGTTGAGTTAAGCGCGGAAGAAGCTGAGATTGCGGACCGGCTGCTGGAGGAAATCCGCGAACGCTTACGCTTTCTTAACGATGTAGGGCTCGAATATTTGACGCTTGACCGATTGGCGTCGACGCTTTCCGGAGGCGAAGCGCAGCGGATTCAGCTGGCGACTTCGCTCGGTTCGCGGCTGGTGGGAACTCTGTATGTGCTGGACGAGCCTTCCATCGGGCTGCACAGTCGCGACACGCACCGGCTGATCAAGATCCTGCATGATTTGCGGGATTTGGGGAACACGATTCTGGTGGTGGAACACGACCCCGACATTATGCGAACGGCGGACCGGATTCTCGATCTGGGTCCGGGAGCGGGGGAAAACGGCGGGAAGCTGGTGGCGGCGGGAACCTACGAAGAGATTTTGCGGAATCCGGCTTCGCTGACGGGGCGCTATTTGTCCGACGACCTGCGCATACAGATACCGGCGGTGCGGCGGCAGCCGGGAGTACAACAAATCAAAATCAAGAATGTGCGGGCCAACAATCTGAAGGGCATCGACATCAGCATTCCGCTGGGGATGCTGGTGGCGATCACGGGAGTGTCGGGGTCGGGAAAATCTACGTTGTTGCATCAGGTGCTTTATCAGGCGCTGGGAGAGGCGAAGCAACAGCCGATCTCCGGTTCGGCACGGGGAACGGCCACGTGGGAGGGCTTGGAGGGCGACCAGTTTATTGACGAAGTGGTGCTGGTGGATCAATCGCCGATTGGACGGACGCCGCGATCGAATCCAGTTACCTATATCAAGGCGTTCGATGCGATCCGCGATCTGTTTGCTTCCCTGCCGGAGTCGAAGAAGCGCGGGTTCAGTTCAGGACATTTTTCTTTTAATATCCCAGGCGGGCGGTGCGAGACTTGTCAGGGCGATGGCACGGTCACGGTGGAAATGCAGTTCCTGGCCGACGTGGAACTGATCTGCGAAGAGTGCAAAGGCGCGCGGTACAAAGCGCAGGTGCTGGAGGTTCGCTACCGCGGGAAGAATATTCACGAAGTGTTGAACCTGACGGTGAAGGAGGCACTGAAGTTTTTTGCGGAAGTGCCTAAGATTACCGACAAGCTGCGGGTGCTCGATGAAGTTGGGCTGGGATACCTGCGGCTGGGGCAATCGGCGACAACGTTGTCGGGAGGCGAGGCGCAGCGGATGAAATTGGCGGCGCATTTACAACCGGCGGCGCGGGAGATTGGGCGGCCCAGTGCCGGACGGCCGGAAGAACCACGCCGGCGGCGGCGTTTACTCTATATTTTTGACGAGCCTACGACCGGATTGCACTTCGACGATGTGAGCAAACTTCTGGCGGCTTTTCGCCGTCTGATCGACGCGGGCGGGTCGATTCTAGTAATCGAACACAATCTGGAGGTCATCAAGACTGCCGACTGGGTGATCGATCTGGGGCCGGAAGGCGGGGCGCGTGGCGGCAAGATTGTGGGAGAAGGGACGCCGGAGACGATCGCGAGTCTGCCGGGCTCCTATACTGGACAGTATCTCTCTCGGGTGCTGAAAGGTCATGGCGGTGGCAACGGAGCGTCGCGTCCCGATGGTAGCAAGTAGATTTCTCGCTCGCGTATTTCTCGCTTCGGCGGTATGTGGGTGCGCGGTTGCGCAGGACTCGAGCCAGCCTCCGGCTGGGTCCGCGCCGTCTTCTTCTTCTTCGTCTTCTTCTTCCTCTTCTGGAGCGCATCGATCGATCCATCACATTCAGGTTGCGGATGAGGATTCACCGGCTCAACCGGTCGAACTTACCCAGGCGGAGGCGGCGATCGAGAAACAGAATTATGCCGCGGCCGAATCTGTTCTGCACAAGTTGTTGGAACGGGATGCTACAAGTTATGTCGGATGGTTCGATCTGGGTTTTGTGGAAAATGCAATGGGCAACGTTGACGCGTCGATTGCGGCTTATCGCGAGTCGGTGGCGGCGAAGCCGGACGTCTTCGAATCCAATTTGAATCTAGGATTGCAATTGGCCAAGACTTCGCAGCCCGGTGCGGAGGAATTTTTGCGGGCTGCCACCCGGCTGACGCCTACAAGTCATGTGGCGGAAGGCCAATACCGGGCATGGCTTGCTCTCGGGCACTCGCTGGGAGAGTCGAAGCCAGAAGAAGCTCTGGACGCTTACCAGCGCGCGGCGGCGCTTCAGCCGAAAGAAGCTGAGCCGCATTTTGCCGCCGGTATGCTTCTGGAGCAGGAAAATAAATTTGCTGAGGCGGAACAGGAATATAAGCGGGCGCTGGCGCTCGAGCCTGAATCGACCGACGCGGTGATGGGGCTGGCGAATGTTTACATGCGCGGACGGCGCTTTCCGGAAGCGGAAGATTATCTGAGGAAATTGCTGGCGCAAAATCTGAATTCTGCTGCGGTGGAAATACAGTTGGGCCGTGTGCTCGCCGCTGAAGGCAAGACTGACGAGGCGATTGCCGCATTGCGCACGGGAATCAAGCTGGCTCCGGGCGATGAAGCGGCGCAACGGGATCTGGCGGACTTGTATACCACCGCGGGAAAGAACGATCTGGCGGAGTCTGCGTACAGTGCGCTAGTGGCGGCGCATCCGAACGATGCGGAGCTGCATCGGCGACTGGGTCAGGCGTTTTTGCGGCAGAAGAAATCCAAAGCGGCCCAGCAGGAATTTCTGAAGGCGGTGAAGCTGAAGCCTGACTTGGGCGAAGCGTACGGCGATCTGGCGTTCGCAGCCGGCGAGAATGAACATTATGACCTGGCGATACGGGCGCTGAATGCACGCGCCAAGCTGCTACCGGAAAATCCTGTCACATATTTTCTGCGGGCTTCGGCCTGTGATCATCTGAAAGACTTTAAGACGGCGGCGGTTAATTATCACCTCTTTCTTAACACGGCCAATGGGAAGTATCCTGATTACGAGTGGAAGGCGAAATACCGGCTGATTGCGATCGAGCCCAAGAAATAATTTCGGCGGAAGTTGGATGGCGTTGGGGATAAAACATTCGCGTTGCTGGTGGATAGCGGGAGTTGTGGCGATCTGGGCGCTGGTAGTGCCGTTCACGCTGACGGCGGCCCGGGACTCTACGATCGAGGAACTGAAAGAGCGAGTGGCCAATGCCAGCATTGCCGAGCGTCCTCCGCTGTGCATTCAGATTTCAGAGCGGCGATTGGATGAGGCCGACCGGCTTTATGCGGCCGGTAACAGTGAAAAAGCACAGACGCCGCTGGTGGACGTTACCGCATTTGCCGAACTGGCCCGCGACTATGCGATTCAATCGCACAAGCACGAGAAGCAGAGCGAAATCGCCATCCGCAGGATGACCCGCAAACTGGCGAACCTTAAGCATGCGGTCGCGCATGAGGACCAACCGCAGATTCAGGATGCAATCGACCGCCTGCAGCGGATTCGAGACGACCTGCTGGCGGCGATGTTTCCGAATGGAGTCAAGAAATGAAAACTCACTGGTTGCGAATCAGCGCTGGCATAGGTCTGCTATTGCCGATTGCGGTGGCGCCAGCGTTGGCCCAGCGCCACCGGGATCCGTTCACGCAGGCGGAAATAGATCAGATCCGCGACACCAGTTGGGAACCGCAGTTGCGGCTGGCCCTTTATGTAAAGTTTGCGCGAGCGCGCCTGGTGGGCCTGGAGCAGATGCGCAGCGACCCCAAGACGAAGGACCGCGCGCAACAAACGCATGACCGCCTGGATGACTTCCTGCTGATCTACGACGAATTGAACGACAACGTCGATACTTACGTTGACCGCAAGGACGACATCCGCAAGCCGCTGAAAGTGATCATCGATGCCGACACGGAATTCCAGGCCAAGCTGCGCGCGTTAAGAGATGCAGCAGACGTTCCGGCAGAGGACGCCAGGCAATACGAATTTGTTCTGAGCAACGCGCTCGATACAGTGGATAGTTCCGCGCCAGATCACCGCAAAGTTCTGGCCGATCAGGAAGAGGCTGCCAAGCACAGGAAGAAATCCGACTCGGGGCAGGCTGGCAGCCGGCCGGAGTGAGCGGCTCGTTAGGCGCTGGATTTTACTTTCTTGCCGTAGCGGTTTTCGCTTTGCTCGCCTTGCTTCCCTTCTTATCCAGCCGCTCCAGCACTGCGGCAACGATCAACGGAAGTCCAACGGTAGCGTCCACAAACACTTCCCCAAACCTGCCGCCTTCTGCCGGAGGCACGAACTTCCCCCACGATACGGCCTCGCTATAAGGACTGCCGGACAAACCTCCCCAAAAAACCGGCTCGGGACAAATCCGCACTCCGTAGTGATAGCGCTTTAGAGCGACATTCTCCCCCAGACGCCGGTGCCGCAATTCGCAGAAGGGACCAAACTGCTGCGACCAGTTGCGCGGCACACCGCCGCCGATGGTCAGAATCCCAAGCTTTTTCTGCCGCAACAAAGTCGCGGCAAAGTGCTCCAGATCCTCGAAGGGATCGAAGCGAATCTTGTACCTTCCCGTCGATTCCCGCAGACGATTGTTCAGCGCCGTGTCCAGGCCCATCTCCGAATCGCTGAAGGCCGGCACAAATACCGGCACGCCCATCTCGTGAGCCGACTTTAGAATCCCGCGCTGATCTTTCGCATTCTTGGCCAAATACGCGCCGATGGCGTGATTCAGCTTATACGAGCACATGACCTCATTGTGATCCCAGCCCTCGAGCACCGCCGACATCACTTCTTCCACGTCATCCAGATTCTGCTCCGGCTCCAGCGTGTCGTATACCCGGTTGTAGCCCTGCTCGTATAATTCCTCATCCGAGACCTCGGGATTGTGACGGAAGTGCGCGCGCCCCGTCGCTTCTACCAGCCCATGCGCCATCAGCGCTCCGGTGGAGACCACGGCATTCACAATGCCGCGATCGATCAACTCCGTCACGATGAGTCCCTGCTTGGCGACTGTCATCGCGCCCGAGAGCGTCATCACCACAAAACATTCTTCGTCGCGAGCCATCGCCTCAAGCACGTCGGCGGCCTCACCCAGCTGCCGCCCGGTAAACGCCGTCTTCGACATCGCCCGCACCAGATCGTCGATCGACTTTACCTTGCCCAGATCCAGCGGCTCCAGCGGGATCAGCCGGTCTTCAATGGGATTATGCAGCCGACGATCTTTTCCCTCGCCGCCGTGACCGGCACTGTTGTGAGACTTTCCCGCGGAATGCCCGCCGCTATGATTGCCCTGTTTCAAGATGACGCCTCCAAGCTCGAATCACAAATCTCCCGACCAAATTACTTTACAGGATGAGTGTTACAGGATGCACGCGCGTCGGCATCGTCGCATGCCGCAAGCATTCGCCCACGAGTGGAGCGTTACACTAATTGACTATGCCCGGCAAGCGCCGCTTCGAAGAGCAACTCGCCGCCCTGGACAGCCTTCGCCAACTTCCTCCCGAAGCCTGCATCGAACCTCTGCGCAAAGCGCTTGAGCAGCGCAACAACTTTGTTGTCGGTAAAGCTGCGGACCTTGTCCGCGAATTTCAGTTGGCTCAGCTAACTCCCGAATTGCTTGTCGCGTTTGACCGCTTCCTGCAGTGCTCAAACAAGGAGAATCCAGTCAAGACCGATCCGCAATGTTGGGCCAAGAATGCTCTTAGCCGCGCTCTCGCCGCGTTTGAGCATCAGGATGCGGCCGTTTTTCTTCGCGGCATGAAGCATATCCAACCCGAACCCTCGTGGGGTGGAAGTTCTGATTCTGCCGGAACTCTGCGCGCAACCTGCGCTTTGGCCCTGGTGCAATGCCGCAGCCTGGTCGACGCCGATTTGCTCGCGCACCTTGTCGAGCTGTTAGCAGACAAAGACAAGGCCGTTCGCGCGGAGGTGGTGCGTGCCATCGAGCAAGTAGGTTCGCCGTCGTCCGTCCTCTTGCTCCGTCTCAGAGCCATTCTTGGTTCTGGTCTAAATTCCAGAAAGCCGGACGAAGAACCGGAAGTCCTTGGCGCCTGCTATAGCGGTATCCTCCGACTCGAAGGTGCGAGTGCCATTCCCTGGATCAGCCGTTTCCTGGTCTCTGCCGACGATTCCGCGGCAGAAGCGGCATTGGCCATCGCCGGGACGCATTCTCCGCAAGGCTTTGAGGTTTTGCGCGAACGTTTCGCCAAAGAAGCTGACCCGTGGTTTGGTTCCGTCCTCCTGTCCGCCATCGCTCTCACTCGCCAGGATGCGGCGCTCGAATTCCTGCTCGATCTGGTGCGCAGCGAATCGCTGCAAGCCGAGGCCGCCATCGAAGCCATTCTTCGCGCCATGCCCTCCGTCGAAATCACAAAGCGCCTCGAGGAATTAGTAGCCGGAAACCCGCGCCTGTCCCGCGCCTTCGCCACCCACCGCCCAAAGTCTTCGTAGAAAAAGTTTGATTGTCATCATGAAGAAGCTTTCTTTTCAAGCCTTGTCATTCCGAACCGGGCCCCAAGCCCGGTGAGAGCCTGCCCTGAGCGAAGTCGAAGGGAACCTGCTTTGGGGAGCGCCGCGTTTGGCTCGCTTCTGATAGCTGAAAGCAGATAGCTGAGAGCCGTCCTGCTATATTGATCGTCGGAGGAGCGAACGCCTTGCCCCCTGACAAATTTCGTGTGGCGCTGGTGCAGATGTCGTGCGGACCTGATCCCGCGCAGAATCTCGCCAAAGCTCTGGAACGCGTGGCCGATGCTGCCGGACGCGGCGCGCAAGTTGTCTGCCTGCCGGAACTTTTTCAGACGCAGTATTTTTGCCAGCGCGAAGATCATTCGCTTTTCGACTTGGCCGAGCCCATTCCCGGCCCCGCCAGCGATAAACTCGCCGCCGCCGCACGCCAGCACGGCGTCGTCATAATTGCATCGCTGTTCGAAAAGCGCGCGCCCGGCGTCTATCACAACACCGCCGCCATCTTCGATTCCGATGGTTCCCTGCGCGGCCTCTACCGCAAGATGCACATTCCCGACGACCCGCTCTACTACGAAAAGTTCTACTTCACGCCCGGCGATCTCGGTTTCCGCGCCCTCGATACCACCGCCGGCTGCCTGGGTACGCTGGTCTGCTGGGATCAATGGTTCCCGGAGGGCGCGCGGCTCACGGCGCTGCAGGGGGCTTCCGTGCTCTTTTATCCGACGGCGATCGGTTGGCATCCCTCGGAGAAAGCCGAGTTTGGCGTGGTGCAGCACGACGCCTGGCGTACCATTCAGCGCTCGCACGCCATCGCCAACGGAGTCTACGTAGCGGTAGTCAACCGTGTCGGCTTCGAAACTGGCAACGTCCGCGGCAAGTCCACTCCCGGCCAGGGACTCGAATTCTGGGGCGCGTCATTTTTCTGCGATCCCTTCGGCCGCGTCCTCGCCGAAGCCTCCCACGACCGCGAAGAAATCCTGATAGGCGACGTTGACCTCAAAGCCCTCGAAGACATCCGCCGCAACTGGCCGTTTCTGCGGGATCGGAGAATCGACGCGTATGCACCCATCTCCAATCGTCTGCTCGACGGGCGATAGGATCGTGTCGATGGGTGTAATCGCCTTGATTTCAACAGCTACCGCATCCACTTCGTTATACTAACTCTGAAATTCCGATTGGAGGTGTTCTTTGCGAATCCACGTTTTGCGGATTCTGGCGTTCTTGCTGGTGTGTGTGGCGGCAGTTCCCTGCGGGGCACAGGATAAAGTGACGATCCTCTATGACGCGTTCGGGGAATCGAAGGAACTGACGAAGGATTGGGGATTTTCCGCTTTGGTGGAGCACAACGGGAAGCGAATTCTGTTCGATACGGGGAATGACGCCGCGATTTTTGAACACAACGTGAAGGCGCTGGGCGTAGACCTGACGAAGCTGGATTTTGTGGTGATCTCGCACCGGCACGCAGACCACGCGACGGGGTTGAGATATGTGCTGAAGGTGAATCCGAACGTTACGGTCTACGTGCCCGCGGATGGCGGGAATGGATTTGGGGGACTGCCGCTTCCGAAGACGTTTTTGCGGGCGGATGAGAGCTTGCCGGCGAAGATGCGGTATTTCGGGGGAGCCGATCCGGAACATTTCACATCGGGCAAGCTGTATGATACGGGGAATTTTGTGGCGGTGAATCAATTGACGGAGGTTTCGCCGGGAATTTTTCTGGTGCGAACAGTTTCGCAGAAGAAAGGGACCCTGGAGCTGCCGGAATTGACGCTGGCGATCAAAAGACCGAATGGACTGCTTCTGGTGGACGGGTGCTCGCACGCGGGGATTGAAGCGATTTTGGATGCGGCGAGCGCGGTGGATCCCAGGACGGAGATTGTGTTTGGGGGATTGCACCTGGTGACGACGCCGGTGGAAGAGATTGATGTGCTGGTGGAGAATTTAAAGACGAAGTGGAAGGTGCGGAGGATTGCGCCGGGACATTGCACGCGTGAGCCGGCGTTTGCGCGATTGAAGAAGGCGTACGGAGAGAACTATTTGTATGCGGGGTTGGGAACGAAGGTGGAGCAGTAAGGCAGGAATCCATTCGTCAAGATTAATGTAGTCTCGGAGCGAATTCTCGATCTATCATCCCGTGCAATAAACTACCTCCATGCCCCGATCCAAGCATTCAAGTAATACTTTAAGTGTTTCCCCGGCAACCCTCCACTATCGCATGCCCGCCGAATGGGAGCCGCACGCCGCAACGTGGCTCGCCTGGCCGCACTATCACGGCGATTGGCCGGGCAAGTTCGAGCCGATTCCATGGGTCTACACCGAGATCATCCGCCACCTCGCTCGCCACGAGCGCGTCGAACTGATCGTCAACGACACCGCAGCCGAGCGCCAAGTCCGTAAGCTGCTTGACCGAGCCAACACGCCGTTGGCAAACGTCCGTTTCCACCGCTGGCCCACCAACCGCGTCTGGCTCCGCGACTCCGGCTGCCTCTTCTCCACCGCCCATGTGGGGACAGCCGCCCCCGGCTGTCCGGCCAGCGCCTCAGCCCCGGAGGGTCGCCACGATCGGGAAGGGCACGACCCTTCGGCTTCGCTCAGGGCAAGCTTCAGTCGTGCCGATCAGCGGCAAAAAAAGATCGGGGCTTCAGCCCCGGAGGGTGGCCTCTTGGCCCTCAACTTCCGCTTCAACGCCTGGGCCAAATATTCCAACTACCGTGACGACGAAAAAATCGGCGGCCTAATGGCGCAAACCGCCCACTCCCAAGAAGTCCGCCCACTCTCGAAGAACACCCGCGTCGTCCTCGAAGGTGGCTCCATCGACGTCAATGGACACGGCACTCTGCTCACCACCGAAGAATGCCTGCTGAGCAAAGTGCAGCAACGCAATCCCGGCATGTCGCGCAAAGACTACGAGAGAGTTTTCGCCGACTACCTCGGCGCGCTGCACGTGATCTGGCTTGGGCGCGGCATCTTCGGCGACGACACTCACGGCCACGTCGATGACCTCACGCGCTTCGTCTCGCCTGACACCGTCATCACCATGGTCGAGAGCAATCGCCGGGATGTGAATCACAAGCCGCTGCGAGATAATCTTCGCCGGCTGCAGGCCGCGCGCGATCAGGCGGGCAAGCCGCTGAACATCGTCGAGCTTCCCATGCCCGGTCCCGTCATCTTCGAACAGCGACGATTGCCCGCCAGCTACGCCAATTTCTACATCGCGAACGGCATCGTGCTCGTGCCGGTGTTTAACGATCCCAATGACCGCATCGCCCTGAACACGCTGGCGGCGCTCTTCCCCACGCGCGAAGTTGTGCCGATTTATTCCGGCGATCTCATCTGGGGACTCGGCACCATGCACTGTATGACGCAACAGCAGCCGTCAGCAAAGGCCTGAGTATCGAGGCGTAAATTGCATGCCAGCAGCTTTTCGCTGAAAGCTGATGGCTGACGGCTCATGTCCAGATGGAGTCAACCTTTTGCGGAAAAGTTGAATCGTACCTGTCTGTATCAGATTGCTCAGATCAAGCCGATCTGAAGTGTTTACGCTGAACAACGAAGGGGTTGAGTAGATCAGCCCCCGACGATCGTGAGGATACTTTTAATGAACAAAATTAAGTTCTTTCTGTTAGCTGCTGCCGTTGCACTCTGCTTCGCGGTAACCACCCCTAAAACGCAGGCTCAGGTGAGCGTCAACATCGGAGTTGCGCCCGAATGTCCCTACGGTTATTACGACGTAGCGCCGTACGACTGCGCCCCCTACGGCTATTATGGCTCCGAGTGGTTTACCGGTGGCGTCTTCATTGGTGTTGGCCCGTGGTTTCATGGCCCGGAAGGCTTCCGCGGCCACGTAAATAACCGTTACCATCCGGAGCACGGCTATAACGGCCCAAAGCCAAACCGTGGCGACAAACCCGAACCAGGAAAGCGTCTCGATAAGGTTTCCCACTTCAAAGGAAACGAACAGCGGGATGGACGCGGCCACGCCGTCGGCGGCAAGAAGTAGCCGCTTCTGAGAACGGAAGGCTGAAGTTTCAATCGCTCCCGGCGAGCGAGAGGTCCACTCTCGCTCGCGTTCCCTTCTGCTTTTGTCATCCCGAGCGAAGTCCGGAGCCGAGCTTTGCGAGGCGAGGCGAGCGAGGAATCTGCTGTTGTCCGCGTTCCCTAATCGATTGGAAAAGTGTGACGGGATTGCAGGAAACGGCTCTTGCACACGACGCTTGTGACGTCCGACACTGCGAGTGCCGCCGTCAATCCTTAAACTCTTGTCATTCCGAAGTGCGCTGAAAGCGCGCGAGGAACCTGCTGTCCTCTGGAGTGGCAATGGTGCGGGAGAGGCGCCACCACGTTTACATCATGGCCAGCAAGAGCCGGGTGATCTATGTCGGCGTGACGGGGTTTCTGATGGCACGGGTTCTGCGGCACAAGTCTGGCGAGGGCGGAGCGTTTACTTGCAGGTATCGAGTGCAGCGGCTGGTTTACTTTCACAGCTTTCAGAATGTGGGCGACGCTATTGCGCGGGAGACGGAGATTAAGGGACTGGCGGCGGGAGAAGAAAGTGGCTTTGATTCGGGCAGACAATACGACTTGGGAGGATTTGGCTGCGGGTTGGGGTGGGCCGGTTCGGAATGACAAAGTGTAGGGATGGCACAAGTCACCGCGCGGTTTCGACCGTAAGCTTTAAACCCACCGCCTTAGTCACGGCCACCAGCGTGGAGAGTCGAGGGTTTCCCCGCGCCGACAATGCGCGATACAGGCTTTCGCGCTCAATGCCGGCGGCTTTGGCCACCTTGGCAATGCCGCCTCTGGCCTCTGCAATGCGGCGCAGCGCGATCAGCAGCACGGCGGGTTCTTCGGTATCTTCCAATGCCGCCTTCAGGTACTCGGCGGCAAACTTTGGATTCGCGCGCAATCGGCGGCGCATGACTTCGTCATGCGACTCACTGGTCTTGTCTTTCATTGCTTGCGTGTCCTCTCTAAGTAATCTTTGAAATATCCACGTGCACGCTGAATGTCGGACGATTGCTTGCGTTTGTCCCCGCCACAAAGCAGCAATACACAAGTGCGGCCGATCATCGCGCAATAGACTCGATAGCCCGGCCCCGTGTCGATGCGCAGCTCAAACAGCCCTCCACCCAAGGCTTTGCGGTCTCCAAAGTTTCCACTCGATAGTCTTTCAATCCGGGCTAAGATTCTCGCCTCGGTGCGGTCATCAGCCAGCCCGGCTATCCACTCGTCGACCACGTCTTTGCCGGTCTTCGTGATGTAGTAACGAACGTCCATCGCATAGTTGATTGTAACTTATAAATTACGCCGAAGCAATCGAACCGGGGGGGGCGCCGCAAAAGGTACAACGTCCTGAAATGGTGCCGGCCAAGTGCATAGGTCCCTCGTTAGGATGACAAGAGCCAACAAGCTGCCGGAGGTCGAGCAAAAAAAAAGCGGGCCCTTGCATTGGGCCCGCAAATTGGGGGGTTACAAGATCTGTTGCAAGTGCTTACCGGCCGGGGCCAGTAGGAGAAGTAGTTCCACCCGGATTCGACTTACGGGGATTTGAACCTGGGTTTGAAGAACCGGGATTCGAAGTACCGGGGTTTGAAGTCCCTGGGTTGGTCGATCCGCCATTCGGTGTTGTGCCCGGGTTTGAAGGCGACGATGGCATGGTGCCACCGTTCGGATTATCGCTGGGCATTGTGCCTGTGTTGGGATGATTGGGATTGGTCGTAGGTGGTTGTGAGGTGCTGCCGTTTGGATTGGCCGGATTCGATCCGGGCTGAGTCGAGGGCGCACTGGACCCAGTCGGCGGCGCGGTTGTGCTGCCCGTGGGAGGCGGAGCGGTGCTGCCCGTTGGCGGTGTACCTGTGTTTCCGGTGGGTGGTGTGGATGGCGTCGCTTGACCCGGAGTGGCAGAACCTGCTGGCGCTGTTCCTCCGGCTGGAGCATGCTGCGCTACTACCCAGGTTGCGCAGAACAGAATCACGGAAAGTAAAGTAAGTCGTTTGGCTGACATCATGAAGCCTCCAGCATTGAATTTTCTGCCGATCCCTTTGCCGGCCTGCGTAAGGCTCGGGTTTAAGGGATGCATAGGCTGAGTGTGCGCGCAGAAGTCAGGCGCAAATATCCGGCGGATGCCTTAGGTTGTGGCAAGGGATGCCGTAGCAAACTTGATGTATTTCTACCGCAAAACCACCGAGCCCCTGCCGAGCGAGGAAATCGTATGCGGAACGTCGGGCTGCACGGACTTGCCCTCGGGCTGCGACGCCACGCTCCACGCCTTCGCCAGGGTCTCGCCCGCCTGCATCTTGGCCAGCAAACTATCGAGAAAGAGCGAGGTGTTCGAGCCCAGGCGGCGCAGTGTGAGCACTACGTTGATCTTGAGTCCCTTGGTCTTGAAGCCCGCGTCGTAAGCCTCCTGCGAATTGTCATTGCCGATCCACAACAGCTTCACGCCGGAATCGACCGCCGCTTTCAGCAGCTCCGTGCCGGTGACGCGGTCGCCGGAAGCGTCCGCAATCACGCCCCCCGCGCCCACATCGCAGAAGAGATGGAGGACGTCATAGTGATGATTGGCCGCGCCGCGTAGTTCGGCGACCGAAGTAAATGTTGCGCCCGAGGCTGCGGGATAAAAACGTTTGTAGACGCGCAGGTCGGCCTTTACCTCTTCGTCAAACTTAGTTCCCTGCCCCGTGCCAAGCTGGCCGACCAGCACCTTGGTCCCGGTAACTTCTTCTTTGCGGAAAGAATCGAAAATGCCCATAGTTTTACCGTCGATGGCTCTGATGCTCCCGGACAGATTGGGAGAAAATTACTTCCGGTACTGCGTGGGCTGCGGACCTTTTTCCAGCGTCTTGCGATCCCAGATCCAGCCCTCACGAGTATAGCTGGCGAGTTCGAAATCCTGGGTAAGTTCCAGCGCGTCCACGGGACAGGCGTCCTCGCAGAGGCCGCAGAACATGCAGCGGCTCAGATCATAAGTAAAGTTGGTAAGTTCCTTGCGGCGGGTCTGCTCGTTGCGCGCGCTGGAGACCACGATCAGATTTTCCGGGCAGGCCAGCGCGCACAGATCGCAGGCAATGCACATGGTCTCGTCGGTGTCAGGATTGACATTCAGCCGCGGCGCTCCGCGGTAGCGCTCCGCCACCTGCGGCCGCTCCATGGGATATTGCTCGGTATAAATTTCCTTGGGATCCTGATAACGGAACGTAACTTTCAGTCCCTGAAGAAGGTCTACCAGGAAAATCTTGCGCAGCAGGCTAGGCATCCCCATATCGCGTCAAGGATACCACTTGCCAGTTGCCAGTTGCCAGTTGCCAGTTGCTGTTGTCGGTTGCCAGTGGGAACTTTTTCGGCTGTGGTTTCGTACATAAACCCAGAGGATGCTATGCGAGCCTATCTCACCAAAATGACGCCGAAAGCGCGGCTGCTGCTGGCCCTGCCGCTCCTCGCGATGGCGTATCCCGTGGTGATGATTCTATTGCCGGCGATCATTCGCGCCATCGTGCCCGATGTGGTGCGCTCGGTGCTGAGCCTGATCTGATCGGATTCCCACCCGCGCGCGTCTTCCGCGGAATTTTGCCCTGTCAGTGATACTCTGCGCGTAGGACTTTCTCCGTGCCCATCAATCAAGAACAAGCCACCAACGACGAACTGTGGATGGAGGAAGCTCTGCGCGCCGCTCAGCGCGCGCTGGAGGCCGGCGAGGTGCCTGTCGGAGCCGTGGTCGTGTGCCAGGGACGCATCGTCGGCCGCGGATGGAATCGCAACATCACCGACTTCGATCCCAGCGCTCATGCCGAGATCGTGGCGCTGCGCCAGGCGGGCGCAGCCGCAGGTAACCATCGGCTGGAGGACTGTGATCTGTTTGTTACAATTGAACCGTGCGCCATGTGTGCCGGTGCGATGGTGCACGCCCGGATCAAGCGCCTGGTTTATGGGGCGGACGACCCCAAAGCAGGAGCGGTTCAGTCGGTGATGCAGTTGTTGCATCATGCGCAACTGAACCATCGCGTGGAAGTTCGCGAGGGCGTGCTGGCTGGCCGTTGCTCAGAACTGCTGCAAACGTTCTTTAAAAGCCGTCGTTAACGAATATTCGCCACTACTGCTTGTCATTCCGAGCGCAGCGAGGAATCTTGGTTTAACTGGCCACTGACAACTGCCTTCCGGAGAGGTGCGTGAGCGGTTGAAACGATCCGCCTCGAAAGTTGAGGCGCTTAGCGGGCGTGAGCGGAGCGGGAGCCCGCTGCCGAAATCCTGAGCGCGTTGTTTGCGCGAAGGACCCCCAGAGTGGATGTAGTTGTCCGACGCGGAGAGGTGCGTGAGCGGTTGAAACGATCCGCCTCGAAAGCGGACATACCTTAACGGGTATCGTGGGTTCAAATCCCACCCTCTCCGCCAGCTTTTTTGCTTTCAATATGTTATGACGTGGTGATACCGGACCTGATACCGAAATCAGAAAGGGTCACCATGACTGCCCAAAAACCTATCCCCTGCATGCGCTCGCCAGTTTGCCGTTGGCAAGACGGGAAATACAAAATCGAACCATCCCATCGCCAAAGACGGCAACAAAGTGGTAGTGGGTCAGTTTGAATTTGTCTTGAAAGGGCGCGGCTTCAGCCGCGCCGTAAGGTGCGCAAAATCAATCGCGGCTTTAGATGGGATGAGACGGCTGGTCTCGCGGAACGAG
>CZKJ01000049.1_pt1 | contig 53301 bp, 58 predicted proteins | sample 1122331 | NCBI WGS metagenome assembly CZKJ01 (sample SAMEA3539301, study PRJEB10725) | soil metagenome | biome: tundra; feature: field; material: soil | place: USA | collected 2010-05 | depth 0.15 m
TGAAACCTTGAAACCTTGAAACTCTGAAACCTGCCCTACGCGCCTTTGCCTACGGCTGCAGCCTCACCCATGATGATGCTCACTTCGGATCCCTTGCCTGCGCCGGTCAACTGGGCCGCCGCTGCACGATTGGCGGCGATTTCCAGAAAACCCATACTGCCAAGAATTCCGATCACTTCTCCCGGCGCGCCCTCCGCGTAAGAATTGCGGATTTCCGTGATCTCGCGGCTGCCGACGACAATCTTGAATCCGTTGGCTCCGGCTTGGAAAAGCATAGGGGCATCCTGCGGAGTGATATTTGTAATGATATTGCCGAAGCGGTCAACCTTGAGCACGACACCGCGCAGCCGGTTCTCATCCACAGCTTTCGGCTTGGGCGCCGAAAAGCGTACGTATTCCTGAACCTCCTCGCCAAACTTGAGCGCTTCAACTTCTTTGGCCAGGTAGGCGGCTACCGGAGAAAAAATATCGCGTGCGTGGAAGGTGTTGCTCACCGGCTGTAGAAAATAATGCTCGGCGGTAATGTGCCGTACGTGCATGCGGTTCTCGCGCGCGTAGACCAGCGAAAGCACACCGTTGTCGGGCGCTACGAAATGGTATCCGTCGCTCGAAGCAAGTATCGGCCGGCGCGCGGTGCCCACGCCAGGATCTACCACCACTACGTGCACGGTTCGCGTGGGGAAATAGGAATAAGCCTGCGAAATTGTGAGCGCTCCATCCAGCACGTCAAAAGGCTGCACCGAATGGCAGATATCGACAATCTGCGCCTCCGGCACGATGTCCAGGATCACGCCTTTCATGACGCCTACAAAATGGTCATTGCTGCCGAAGTCGGTGGTCAGAGTGATGATCGGACGCTGCGCCAAAGTTTCCTCGCGGTGGGAAGACAGACTATTCCCAAAACCTCGAAACTAACTGGTAGCAATCCCGGCGTCAAGGCACGGAGGTAATAACTCCAGCAAGTGGCCACTGGCCCACTGCTACTCGATATGAATATCGCCTGAGCCCGTGCGCACGGTCAGCAGCGGCCCACCGCCGCGCACTTTACCCATGATCTGCTTGCGCGTCTCCTGCACCCGCCCCTGCACGGTCATAGTGATCGGTGCACCTACGTCCAACGTGCCGGAACTGGTGGAGATATTGGCGTCAAAAGCGGCATTCGCCGGCAACCGGACGTGTACATTGCCCGACCCGGTGCGGATCTCCCAGGCCCCGGTCTGGGTGCCCTCGGCCGAAATGTCGCCGCTGCCCGCTTCCGCATGCAGAGCCCCTTGCATCCCGCGCACCGAAACATTGCCGGAACCGGTGTGCAGATCGACATCGCCCGATCCCGCTTCTTCCACCTCGATGTTGCCGCTGCCCGCGCCTCCGCGTACCGGACCTGAAATCCCCAGCGCCCGCACATCGCCAGACCCAGTCTGCAGACGAATCTCTCCCGCTAGCCGCGACAGTTTCACGTCTCCTGAGCCGGTCTGCAGATCGACGTTGCCGCGAGTTCCTTCAATGATCTGATCGCCCGAGCCACTGTGGCTGCGGATCGTCGTTTCCTCAGGCACGGTGATTTCATAGTCCACCGCAATGTCGCGAGCATTCACATAATCGATGCGGATACTATTTCCTTCCTGCCGCAGCGGAGGATGCTGTTCAATGTCCGATACATCGGCGTGCCGATTTCCAAACAGCCAGTGATCCCCGACGAATATTTTGCCGTGAATCGAAACCGATCCCGCCGGACCGCTGCGCACGGTAACGTCGCCCGAGCGAGTTTGTATTTCCAAATCGACCGGCCCACTTACTTGGAAGGTCTTGTCGAACGTGCCCTGCGGCGTGGAAGCGAACGCAAAGCTCGAAGCCAGCAGGATAACTAGAATCGAAATCGAAACCCGCGAGATGGATGGATGGTTCATGTCTTGTACTCCGAGAATGTTCTTAAGCGGCGTTTGGCACCCGGCGTCCGGCCCCTGGAGTCGCTATAAAGCCGAAAGCCGGAAGCCCGGCGCCGCATTTCCTACTGCAGCACAACCTGATCGCCCTCTTTCAGCCCGCTGAGCACTTCCGTTTTTGCGCCATTTGAAATTCCGATGTTGACCGCGATTTTATCCTTCCCATCCTTACCCTTGGGATTAGGAATTTCAACCGAGGCCTTCTTATCCTTGTCGTAAAGAATCGCGCCTTCCGGAATCTGCAGCACGTTCTTGTGTTCCTCGAGGATAATTTCCGCGTTGGCAGTCATCTCAGCCTTCAGTTCGCCGCCCGGATTCTGAATCGAAACCCGCACTTCGAACGTGGTGACATTATCTTTCTCCACACCCATCGGAGAAATCTTGGTCACTTTGCCGGTAAAAGTTTTGTCCTTGAACGATTCCACTTTGATGCGCGCCGGTTGGCCCAGATACACCTTGCCAATGTCGCTCTCGTCCACTTTGCCTTTCACATAGACTTCGCTGGTATCGCCCAGCGTCATCACCAGCGTGGCCGAAGATCCCAACACCAGGATCGAACTTACCGCGTCGCCCATCTGCACATCGCGGGAAAGCACGATGCCGTCGAGTGGAGAAATGATATCGGTGTAACTGAGCTGTTCCTCAAGCTGCTTGAGATTGGCCTGGTCCTGTGCCACCTGCGCCTGTGCTTGCGCAATCTTCGCGCGCAAAACCGTCACCTGCGCCTTGGACACATTTTGCTTATTCAATGACATTTCATAGTTTTTCTGGGCGTCGTCGAGCGCGGATGCGGAAACCACTCCATCCTTCGCCATCCCCACGGCGCGGTCATAGGCGCGCTTCAACAGGGGTACGTCCGGACCTTCCGCATCCACCTTGGCGCGCTCCAGGTCGGCGCGAGTGCTGCTTAAGTTGGCCTGCGCTGCTTCCAGTGAAGCGCGCGATTGTTCGACCTGAGCTTCGATTTCCACCTTGTCAAGCTGCGCCAGCAACTGACCTTTCTTCACGCGATCGCCGTAGTCCACAAGCAGCTTCTTGACGATGCCGCTGGCCTTGGACTTAACCTCGACCTTGATGATGGGCGTCACCTTGCCGGTCGCCACCACGCTCTTGGCCAAGTCGCCTTTTTCTACCTTCGCCAGCTTCGAGGGGTCAATCTTGGTTCCACCACGCGTGGCGGCGAACACGCCGATTGCAATCAGCAGAACAATCCCTAGCCCAATGCCGCCATAGATAAACAGTTTGCGGCGCTTCTTCTTATTATTTCCGTTTCCGTTCACAAATGCCTCCTGAAACCTGCTGGAAATGCCTGCCGAAAATAGAGACGTCCCGCGTTCTCACTTTTTCCGGTTGTCATCCTGCGGCCCGCGTTCTTTGCGGGCCGAAGGACCTATGCATTATCTTGTACGCAGCCTGAGTTGCCTTTGTTCCAGAGATTTCGAATCGAGCCAGAATACCCGCGGCGGCGTAAAACGACTTGCCACCTTCCAGTTAGACCGTCCTCATGGAAAAAAGGTTAGCCTCACCAGGCCAATAGTTTTACTCTGTGTTTCCCTGTATCCGCAGCCTGTCCTGAGCGAAGTCGAAGGAGCCTGCCCTGAGCGAAGCCGAAGGGTGGTGAAGAATTTAAGACGCCACTGCAATCCAGTTGCCAGCCCCTTTGCAATGTTAGAATGACCCATCAGAATTACCCCGAAATGATCGCCTTTGTGCTGCTCCGCGTGCTTCTGATCCTTCTCCTGGTGGCAGCGAATGCGTTTTTCGCCGCTGCCGAGTTCTCCCTGGTCAGCGTTCGCGACACTCGCATTCAACAGTTGATCCAATCCGGACGCATCGGCGCTCGCATCGTCCAGCGCCTCCATCAGCATCTCGACGAAGTTGTTAACGGCGTGCAGCTCGGCATCACGATCGTTAGCCTGACTCTAGGCTGGATCGGCGAACCCATGGTCGCCCGCCTGGTGGAAGGCTTCCAGTTCGTTCACGAGGTTCCTCACGCGGCCGTCTATGCCCACGGCATCGCCATTGTTATCGCTTTCAGCCTCATCACCTACCTCCACGTCCTCCTCGGCGAACTTGTCCCGAAGACTCTCGCCCTGCAGCGCTCCGAGCAGATCGCCCTCGCCGTGGCCGCTCCCATGGAAGCGTTCCTCACTCTCACCCGCCCCGTACTTTTTTTCATGCGCCGGTCCGGTGGCCTGGTCCTCCGGCTTTTCGGCGCGCGCGACGCCCGCCGCGGCGGCCCCGTCCACTCCCCCGACGAACTCAAGCTCATCGTCACCGCCAGCCGCCAGGTCGGCCAGATCCCCGCGTCTCAGGAGGAGATGATCCACAACGCCATCGAACTCGACAGCATTACCGTCCGCGAAGTCATGGTGGCTCGGCCGGATATCTTTTCCTTGCCCTCGGACCTCACCCTCGACGAAGCCCTGAACCGCGTGGTCGAAGGCCAGCACTCGCGCATCCCGGTGTACGACCCGCAGCGCGGCCCCGAACACATCGTCGGCGTTCTTTATTACAAGGAACTCGTGCGCTGGGTGCGGCTCAGATTGGTTAATCTAGGCCAGCCGCTTGCCTCGCGCATCGCGCGCACTCAGATCGCCCACATCATGCACGATGTTCTGGTCGTTCCCGAAACCAAAGTCCTCGCCGAACTCCTCGATGAATTCAAACAGCGCCGCCGTCACCTCGCCGTCGTGGTCGACGAGTTCGGTTCCACCGCAGGTGTCATCACCGTCGAGGACATCCTGGAACAACTCGTCGGCGATATCGAAGACGAATTCGACCTCTCACCGCCGGAGCCCGCATTAGCAGACGAATCAATCCTGGTGCTCGAAGGCGCGGTGAGCATCCGCGACCTCGAAACTCAGCACGGCCTGCTCCTGCCCCGAGACGCCGGATTCGAAACCCTCGCGGGATTCGTCCTGGCCCGCCTACAGCGCATTCCGTACCTCGGCGAATCTTTCGACTACGAAGGCCACCGCTACACCGTCGAAGAGATGGAAGGCCACCGCATCGCCAGAGTGAAGATCGAAAAAGTCGAAAACGTCGACGGCAAAGCGGAGCCTGCGAAGCAGGCGGGCGATTGAGTGCCGTAGATGTTGTATTGTGTGGGGACAGCCGCCCTCGGCTGTCCATTCGAGCGAAGCTCGATAGCTCTTGGAGCTGAACCGCGATGAACCACGAAGAAGAACTGATTATGTCTTTCTTCATGCCGACTAAGCGCCAACGCTACTTGGACTTCGTCTCGAAGCCGAAGACGCGGCAGAAATTTCTGCGCGAACTCGCCCATTTCAAGTCGCTAGACCCACGCTACCTCCTGACGATTCCACCGAACAAGCAGCACCCCAAAGATATAGCGCTGATCCTCACGCAAAAAGGTGCCCCGCCCTTGTGCTGGGTCACCTCCGAGGATCGCCGACTGGATGCGAAAGAATTGCCCCTGTTGGAAGCTCTAAGTGACGTGGTTGGCCGTCAAATGGGCACGTTTCTATCGTGCATCCCCGGAAGGCTGGCCTATTTCGAAGGCGAAGACATGGGAGCCCGCTGGATTCTGGAGCGCCGCTTGTAGTGAAAAACTGAGAACTGAGAACCGAGAACTGCCTTTGCTCCGAGCCCTACTCCAACGCGTCCTCTACACCCTGCCAGTAATCTGGCTGGTCGTAAGCCTGGTCTTCCTGCTAATCCACCTAGTCCCCGGAGATCCCATCCAGCAAATGCTCGGCGAAGGCGCGCCGCCCGCCGACATCGCCGCCACCCGCCACGCCTACGGCCTCGACGCCCCGCTCGGCCAGCAATATATCCACTATTGGAAAGGCGTCCTCCACGGCGACCTCGGCCCCTCGTTCCGCTACAACCAGAGCGTGACGCGCCTGCTGGCCCAGCGCTATCCCTACACGCTGCAACTCACGCTGGCATCGCTCTTCGTAGCCATCATCCTCTCGATCCCCGCCGGCGTCCGCTCCGCCCAGCGCCGCAACCGTTGGGACGACCGTCTGCTCAGCCTAGTCAGCCTCTTCGGCCTGTCGTTCCCCAACTTCGCCCTAGGCCCCATCCTGATTCTCCTCTTCGCCATCAAGCTGGGATGGCTCCCCGTCTCCGGCGCCGGATCCTTCGCCAACCTCATCCTGCCCGCCATCACCATGGGCGGAGCGCTCGCCGCCATCCTCACCCGCATGGTGCGCACCTCCATGCTCGAAGAGCTCGGCCAGGACTACATCCGCACCGCCCGCGCCAAAGGCCTGCCCGAGCGCACCGTCGTCTACCGCCACGCCCTGCGCAACGCCATGATCCCCATCATCACCGTCCTGGGCCTGCAGTTCGGAGCCCTCCTAGCCGGCGCCATCGTAACCGAAACCATCTTCTCCTGGCCCGGCATCGGCCGCCTCACCATCCAAGCCATCTCCAACCGCGATTACTATCTAGTCCAAGGCTGCATCCTGGCGATTGGATTGACGTACGTAGCCGTGAATTTCTTGACGGATGTGCTGTATTCGGTCGCGAACCCAAGGATCAGGCAGTAGGTCCTACGCCCGGTTTTCCACTACTGCAAAGTTCATTCATCACAGACATTCCACCCAAGACTTGTCATCCTGAGCCCCGCGCGCTCCAGCGCCGCAGGAAGCCACCACGCGAAGGACCTATGTACTTTGTCTACATCATGACGAACCGTTCGAAGACCCTATACACAGGCGTCACCAACAATCTCATGCGAAGGGTCCGCGAGCACAAGACAGGAACAAGTTCGGAATTCACCGCAAAATACAAGCTCGACCGGCTCGTTTACTTCGAGCGCTTTCAAGACGTTCACAACGCCATTGAACGCGAGAAGCGCATCAAGGGCTGGCTGCGAATCAAGAAAATCGCCCTCATCGTGTCAATGAATCCTTCCTGGAAGGATTTGAGCGAGGAGTGGTACGAGCGTCATCAATACCAGCCGCAGAGCGCTTAGCACTCTTAAACCAATTCAATCACCACCGGCCGCCCCACCAAAGCCGCCGCCCGCTGCAAACTCGACAGCGTGATGTCGCGTTTCAGCAACGCAGCAATGCTTCTGTCCACCTCAGTGGCACCGCCCAACTGCATAGGTCCTTCGCGCAAAGAACGCGCTCAGGATGACAAATCATAAAAGCACAACAATGCATGCATGCCGACAGCCTGACTCCCACGCCCAGTTTTCCACCGCCGTAAAGGTCATTCGTCCCTGATGACCCATCCCCCGATTTGTCATCCTGAGCCCCGCGCGCTCCAGCGCGGCCGGGAGCCACCACGCGAAGGACCTATGTACTTTGTCTACATCATGACGAACCGTTCGAAGACCCTATACACAGGCGTCACCAACAATCTCATGCGGAAAGTTGGCGAGCACAAGACTGGAACAGGTTCGGGGTTCACCGCAAAATACAAGCTCGACCGGCTCGTCTATTTCGAGCGCTTCGAAGACGTTCACAACGCAATCGAACGCGAGAAGAATTGATGAAGCAGAACTCAGGCAAACTTAAATTCGCCGGATACGATGAGTGATGTCGCGTTTGTTCACAACCCCGTTGTGACATCTGACCTTGCCATTCATTCCCAATTAGCCCATCATGGTCGAGGCGGAGGCAGTACAGCCAGCCGGGACAAAAACGGATGTAAATCCTGTGTTCTCGGGATTTTGACCTCTAAGCTCTTTGCCATCTGTATTTTGTGGACACTTTTTGTGAACCCCGCGTCCAGCAAGCGTTTCAAAGGGTGGGGAAGGGGGCTACCCACGAAGACTGAGAATTGCACTTCCCCGCAGTGCCCCGGAAGCAGCTTCGCGCAGAATTATTAACGAGTAGAATTTCACAGGCCAAGATGTCCACCGCCGCCATCTCGTTCCGCCGCCGCGTTGCAGGAAATGCCCGCCACAACCCGCTGGCCGCAACCGGCGTGGTGCTGGTCATCGCCTTTGTAATCTTCGCTCTGTTCGCTCCCTGGATCGCGCCGCAAGATCCGGCCGCCATTAATCTTCCTGCGCGACTCGACACTCCATCCCAAGCGCACTGGTTCGGCACCGACGAACTCGGCCGCGACATTTTTTCGCGCATCATCTTTGGCGCGCGCATCTCCATGCTGGTCGGAAGCTGCGTCGTTCTCGCTTCGCTCACCCTCGGCCTCATCATCGGCTCCATCGCCGGATATTACGGCGGAGCCATCGACCGCTTCGTCAACGTCGTCCTGATGAACGCCTTCCTCTCCTTCCCTGGAATTCTCTTGGCCATCGCGTTTGTAGCCTTCCGCGGCCCGGGCATCTTCAATCTTATTCTCGCGCTCTCACTCGGAGGCTGGGTTGGCTACGCTCGATTGGTTCGCGGACAAGTCCTCGCCGCGCGCGAGCGCGAATTCGTCGAGGCCGCCCGCGCTCTCGGCGCCACTGACCTGCGCATCATTGTTCGGCACATTCTGCCCAACATCATTCAGCCTGTGATTGTGCAGGCCGCGATCGGCATGGCCGGAGCCATCCTGGCTGAAGCTACCATGAGCTTTCTCGGCCTCGGAGTGCCTCCGCCCACTGCAAGTTGGGGAGCGATGCTGAACGACGGCCGCGCCCACCTCTTCGATGCGCCACATCTCGTGCTCTTCCCCGCGCTCGCCGTAATGCTGGCCGTGCTGTCGTTCAACTTCATCGGCGACGCGATGCGCGACTACCTCGATCCTCGCTCCCGCATCGAAGCCGGACTCTAGTCTCCCCGTAACCCCTTCAAAACACGCCGCATTCATTTCTTGACATACATCGCAGATTGCAATATAACTATTGCAATCTGATATATGAAGCTGGGCGAGAAAATCCGTTACCTGCGCGAGGTGGAAGGCTCGCTGCGCGGTTTGGGCCGGCCCATGACGCAGCAGGAGATTGTGAAGGCCCTCCGCCAGGAGGTGCGCAAGAGCATCAGCCAGTCGTATTTGTCGCAGATCGAAAGCGGCGCGCGGCCGCACATGACGCAATCGTCGCGGGCACTGCTGGCGAAGTTCTTCAAGGTGCATCCGGGTTTCTTGGTGGATGACCCCGAGGGCTATCACACGGAACTGACCTCGGACTTGCGCACCACAGAAGGGCAGCTGGATGTCTGGCTGCTGCAGGGCTCGGAGCGCTTTATCGGCGATCCGGAGGTGAGCGACGTGCTGATCAAGGCCGCGCGTGAAAAAGATACGCGCCGCTGCTTGCTCTTGCTGGGGGCGATTCTGGATACGCCGGGGTTGGCCGAGCGCCTGCTCGAAGCGTTGCGGCCGGAGCTGATGGGACGTTTCAATGGTCACCGAGATCGAGGACACGCAGCCAATGCAGAGGGGAGGCGGGCGCGATGAACCACACCATGACGTGGGCGGATTTCTATTTTATCTGTTTCGCGGTCGGGTTCTGCCTGAGTTTCTTTTCGTTTGTGTTAGGAGGCGCGGGCGGCGGGCGCTTGCATCTGCCGCATTTCCACGGGCACGTCGGCGGCGGGCATATGCCCGCGCATATTCCCTCGACCTCGGTTCCCGCGGCTCATGGGCCGGTCCCGGGACATGCGGCGGCGACCAGCGCATCCACAGGTGAGGTCACGGAGCACAGCGGTGGGGTATCGCCGTTCAACTTCGTCACGCTGACGGCGTTCCTGGCCTGGTTCGGCGGGACGGGATACCTGCTCACGCGTTACTCCGGGGTATGGGTCGGCTTCGGATTGCTGGCTTCCATCACCAGTGGGCTGCTGGGTGGGGGGATTGTGTTCTTTTTCCTGAGCAAGGTTTTGATGTCAGACGACGAAAACATGGATCCCGCCGACTACGAAATGGTCGGAGTGCTGGGCCGGGTTTCAAGCTCCATTCGCGCCGGTGGAACAGGAGAGATGATTTACATGCAGATGGGAACGCGCCGCGTGTGCGGCGCGCGCAGCGAGGATGGTAGCGCCATCGGCAAAGGAACCGAAGTCGTCGTCACGCGCTACGACAAAGGAATCGCCTACGTTCGGCTGTGGAGTGAGATGTCGGGAGAGGAGTAGCGGGTCGGCGGAACACATCGAGGCTCTATGACTCGAGACTGGTACAAAACGGCGATCTGGCTGGCTTGGCTGGCGCTGCCGGCCACGGCGCTGAATTATTGGCGGGCATGGGATCGGCTGCCCATGCGCATGGCAGTACATTTCGACGCCAACTGGCGGCCGAACGGCTGGACGACGAGGGAGGGTTCGCTGTTGTTTGCTCTGGGCATCATCACTTTCATGCTGATCTTGTGCACAGTCATGGCATACATCGTGCGGGCGTTGAAGCCACGGTCCTCATGGCCGGTGCTGATCGCCTTCTATGTGGGGCTCGGTTTTTGTTCTTACGGCAGCGACTCGATCGTCGAGTACAACCTGCATGTTGAGAAGCTGACGCCGCATGCGGCTTGCGTGGGTTGGCAACTTCCGCGCGGATAAGGGTCCGCACGAATTCAATGGTTCTTCAACTGCATTTGTAACAGGAGGCGTTATGCCAGAGATGTCACGCATGGTGGAGATTTGGATTTTTGCCGGGCTGGGAGTGATGGTTCTTCTGTTCCTGATGAGCGGAATGGCCAGGCTCTATCGCAAAGCGGGGCCGCACGAGGCACTCATCGTGTATGGCCTGGGCGGAACGCGCGTCGTGCAGGGGCACGGCACGCTGGTGCTTCCCATGGTGCAGGTCTGCAAGGATCTGTCCCTGGAGCTGATGTCGTTCGACGTGGCGCCGCAACAGGATCTGTACACAAAACAAGGCGTAGCGGTAACCGTTGAGGCGGTCGCGCAAATCAAAGTGAAGTCCGATCGCGAGTCTGTGCTGACGGCGGCCGAACAATTCCTGACCAAGAGCGATCAGGAACGCGAGGGGCTGATCCGGCTGGTGATGGAAGGCCATCTGCGCGGCATCATCGGGCAGCTCACGGTGGAAGAGATCGTCAAGCAGCCGGAGATGGTTTCCGACCGCATGCGCGGAACCTGTGCCGAAGATATGAACAAGATGGGGCTGGAGGTGATCTCGTTCACCATTAAAGAGGTCCGCGACAAGAACGAGTACATCACCAACATGGGCAAGCCCGATGTCGCCCGCATCAAGCGCGACGCCGACGTTGCCACAGCGGAAGCTGACCGCGACACTGCGATCAAGCGCGCGCTGGCTACGCGGGAATCGGCGGTGGCCAAGGCGCAGGCGGACCAGGAGCGAGTGTTGGCGGAGACGTTGTCTCTGGCCAAGCAGGCCGAATCGCAGCGCGATCTCGAAGTGAAGAAGGCGCAATTCCTGGAAGTCACCAAGCGCCAGCAGGCGCAGGCCGACAAGGCGTACGACATCCAGACCAACATCATGCAGCAGCAGGTCATCGCGGAGCAGGTGAAAGTGCAGCAGATCGAGAAAGAGCAGCAGGTCAAAGTGCAGGAAGCCGAGATCAACCGCCGCGAGAAAGAACTCATTGCAACCGTGCTGAAGCCAGCCGAAATCGAACGTCAGCGGATTGAAACTCTCGCTGCGGCCGAAAAGCAGCGCTTGATCGCGGAAGCGGAAGGACACGCGTCGTCGATACGCGCCCAGGGCGAGGCGGAGGCCGAAATCATTTTCAAGAAAGGCGAATCCGAAGCCAAGGCCATGAACGTGAAAGCCGAGGCCTATCAGGAGTACAACCAGGCGGCCGTCATTGACCGGCTGTTCACCGCGATGCCGGAGATCGTGAAGGCGTTGGCCAGTCCGCTGGCGAACGTGGACAAGATCACCATCGTCTCTACCGGAAACGGCGATGCCTCCGGGATGAACAAAATCACCGGCGACATTGCCAAGATGGCGGCGCAGGTGCCGGCGCTGTTCGAAACGCTCTCGGGCATGCCGCTCTCGGAGTTGCTGGGAAAGGTGCGTCAGATCGGCGACAAGACGCCGAAGCCGCCGGCGGTCGACGCAGCGAAGTAATAGGTAGGAGTTGCTTGTGTGGGAACGGGCGCATTCGCCCGTTCCGCCGAGCGCAGCGAGGCGTGGGAATCGGAGTAGAGCTTATGAACCGGAAATCGAAAGGAATGGGTTTAGGAATTGCGTTGGGCGCAGCGCTAGGCGTGGCCCTCGGAGTGATGGCGGGACACGTCGCTGTGTGGCTGGGAATTGGTGTGGCGATTGGCATGGCCATCGGCAGCACCTTGCGGCGGACCACGTGCGCTCGCTGCGAAGCGGCAAAACGAAATCAGGAGCTAGGAGCTAGAAGCTAGAAGCGTAGTTCAAGAAAAGGAGTCCATCATGGCGTTACTAGAGCGTGTTTCCACATTAGTCCGGGCCAACCTCAATGACCTGATCGATAAGGCCGAGGAGCCGGAAAAGATGATCAAGCAGGTGATTCTCGACATGCAGAATCAAATGCTGCAGGTGAAGACGCAGGTGGCGATCGCCATCGCCGACCAGCACTTGCTCGAGAAAAAACAGAAAGAAAATGAAGACAAAGTGGCCGAGTGGATGCGCAAGGCCGAGCTGTCAGTCGACAAGAAACAGGACGACCTGGCGCGCGCATCGCTGCAGCGCGTGGAAAGTTATCGTGAGATGAGTGAGAGCTTCGCGCAGCAACTGACGGACCAGAAGGCGCAGGTGGAGAACCTGAAATCGGCGCTGCGGCAACTGGAGCAGAAGCTGACCGAGGCCCAGGCCAAAGCCGATGTGCTGATCGCACAGCACCGTCGAGCCCGCGCCGTAGGTAAGGCCAGCGATGCGCGCCTTGCCATCGGCGACGGTTCGAAAGCCGCTGCCTTCGATCGCATGAAACGCAAGGTCGCGCATTCGGAAGCGGTGGGTCAGGCCAAGGCGGAAATCGCTGGCGACAACATGGAAGACCGGCTAGCCGCGCTGGAGAAAGAGGATCGCATTGAGCAGTTGCTGGCGGAATTGAAGGGGAAGCGAGGGGCGTAGTTCAGATCCGAGGAGAACTGGAATGAAGGTCAGAATGTGGCAAATGGAGTTCAAGATAGTGGCGGCTTTTTCCTTGCTCATGCTGTTGGCGATGTGCCCGGTGGTGCGGGCCCAGCAGAAACCAGAGCAGCTTGCGCAGCAGTCCGCGGAGTCATGGCTGGCGCTGGTCGACGCCGGCAAATACGCGGAGAGTTGGCAGGTAGCTTCGCAGCTTTTCAAGGCCGCCGTCACCCTCGAGCAGTGGCAAAATGCGCTGCGAGCGAGCCGCGATCCGTTCGGCAAAGTGCTATCGCGAAAGGTGAAGAGCGCCTCCTACACCAAGACTTTGCCGGGTGCTCCGGATGGCGAATACGTCGTGATTCAGTATGAGAGTAGCTTCGAGCACAAACAAGCGGCAGTGGAGACGGTGACTCCGATGATGGATAAAGATGGGAAATGGAGGGTTTCCGGCTACTACATCAAATAGTGATCGCAGGCCGCGGCTCAGGGATGCGAGTGCCGAAACGACAGACCGGCATGAGCTGTTAAACTCTGCGCGCTATACAGAATCCGCTTTGCGCACCGAACTGGACACGGTCCCCGAGATCGAGAACGGATGCCCGTTCTCGCACACCGCAACCGGATCGGCGCGCAGCACGAACTCAATCGCTTCGGTTTCTGACATCTGACTATTGTCGAGCACATGCCACCGGGTGCGTGAGCCGCAGCCGGGTTCGCCGCATTCCAGTTCGACGCACAAGAAATCAACGCGAGTCTCTTCTTTCAGCGGCCGGGTGTAGGGCGCCCATTGAATCTCTTTTTTGTCGTAGATGTACCAGTGGTCGCATTCGCGGCAGATCAGTCTCAACTGCCATCCGTCCTGCGGCCAGTTGGGAGCATTCTCTCCAGTGGCTGGCGGGTTGGGGTAAGGGAGTCGAATGCGCGCGGCGCTGGGCATGGGGCAATCGGGATTCTTGCATCGTACGACCGGCTGCAAATACATAGAAACTGATCTCCGTGGGACAGCCATTCTGGCTCAAGGTGTGGACTAAGCGCAAGCCCTAAGAGGTGCAAGCGAAATAGACACGGTCTTACATCCATTGACCGGCCGGGGCGCATCTCTGTAATCTTGCAATAGTATTTCGCTGCCGATTTTAAAGATCGATTCGAAGGATCAAGGGAAATTCATGAAAGAAGTGGCAATCCTGCTGCTGGTCGCGCTCATGCTGAACGGATGCAGCAGCACCACGCCTAGTGTGCAAACCGCATCTGGCGGGATCTGGCAATCGGAGATGCTTGGTGGAGACGGAGCGGCGTCCGGGCTTAGCTTTATCACGCAATTCACGGCTGCCAGTGACGGGACGCTGAACGTTACCGCCTTTCAGCTCCTAACCCAAATAGACGGAGGTTGTTTTCCGGTTACTGGGCCAAGACCGAGCGGGACTTTGAACGCAAGCTTCAATTCGGCTGACCAGGTGGTCCCTCCATTTTCGTTTTCGTTCACCGTGGTATCGGGCGGAAACACACTGACGCTGACCGGTACTTCAATGACCGGAACGTTGAACACCACCAGCAACACGCTCAGCAACGGCGTGATCACGGGCAACTGGACGATGGCGGGTGGTACCGGGTGTAACAACATAAATGGCATCTTCACCATGACGCAGACGGCCAGCGGCTGAAAAACTCTTGATTCAGAACCAGTCGCTGCGATAGGCAACCCACCATGCGATGAAGAGGATGGGAATGGTGGCGGCGAGGCCCCACCAAATCGGCAGCAGGAAATCCGCGAGCAGGCCGAGCACCATAAAGACCGTCCAGAAGATTTTGCGTTGCATAGAGAGATTGTAGTTCTGCGGGCTGGTACGAGGAAATCTAACGGAGTGCTCGGCTTGTAGTATCCTCGGCTTATCGATATTCTGATTCACGCATCGCGTGCGCCGCTGACTCCACAATCCATGAACCCTAAACTCATCTCTTATTCTTTCGTGCTGTGTTGGCTGCTTTGGAGTGCAACGGCGTTGGGTCAAACTGCTTCGGCGCCGGCCGCGGGTCATCCAGGCCCGCAATACTCGATGCAGGGAAGCGGTCCGGCGTCGCCGCAGGGCGGGCCGGTTTCTTATGCGTCGGTGTCGCAATTAAATGGATTGCTGGCGCAGCTGGAGGCTACAGCTAAGACCACGCAGGCCGATCTGGCGAAGCTGCGCATCGAACGCTGGAAGACTGACAGCTCCACGAAAAAGCAGTCGCTGAACGACGTGGATTCCATCCAGCGCAATCTGCAGAGTGCGCTGCCCGAGATGATTGGGCAGTTGCGCAATGCGCCGGAAGACATGCCCGCGACCTTTAAGCTCTACCGGAATCTTGATGCGCTCTATGACGTGCTGGGCGGAGTGGTGGAATCGGCGGGAGCGTTCGGGCCGAAAGACGATTTCCAGGCGCTGTCGAACGATCTCAACAGCTTTGAGGGAACGCGGAAACAGTTTGCCGATCGCGTCAATAACCTGGCAACGTCGAAAGAGCAGGAAATTGTGCGCCTGCGTGCGGACCTGAAGACGGCGCAGGCGGCGATTCCGGCCGCGCCTCCGAAGAAAATTGTGGTGGACGATAACGAACCGGCGAAGAAGCCCGCGGTGAAGAAGAAGCCTGTGGCGAAGAAGCCTGCTACTACGACTCCGGCGGCCACGCCGCCGGCACAGACTCCGGCGGGGCAGCAGCCTAAACCACAGTAGGAAAAAGCGGCGTCCGGCGCCCGTACCCTCTTGATTTTCGGTAGTGTCCTAAACTGCGTTGGTCCAACGCAGTTTAGGACAAGACCTGATTTTCCGGAAGCCGGACGCCGGACGCCGAATCTGTTACCCTTCCCTCCGCATCAAGATTGCGACTGAGAATCCGGCATGAGCTTTCACCTCAACATTCCCGCGATTATCTTCGGCGGTGTCATCATCGGAGTGGTGCTGCTCGATGCGTTCGAAACCGTTGTGCTGCCACGGCGGGTAACCCGACAGTTCAAGCTGACGGCTTGGTTCTACCGCCGAACGTGGATTCCATGGAAGAGAATTGCTGCCCACATCCGCACCCCCGCCCGGCAGCAAAGTTTTCTGGGCTACTTCGGGCCGCTGTCTCTGATTTTACTTCTCGAGTTCTGGGCCGCGGGCCTGATCCTGGGCTTTGCGCTGTTGCAATACGGATTAGGCGGACACGAGCAGCTCGGCAACGAGCCAATTACATTTGCCAGGATCCTTTACCACAGTGGCGAAACATTCTTTACGCTGGGCTACGGCGATATTGTGCCTATATCGGCTGGGGCACGGGCGCTGTCGGTGCTGGAAGCGGGGTTGGGCTTTGCATTTCTCGGCGTAGTAATCGGTTACCTGCCGGTGGTGTACGCTTCATTTTCGCGGCGCGAGATTCAGATCTCGATGCTCGATGCGCGTGCGGGATCGCCCCCGACTGCGGCCGAATTATTGGTGCGGCTGGCAGGGAGCTCCGAGAATCCGGCGATTGAGCAATCTGTTCTCGACGAAGTTTTGCGCGACTGGGAGCGCTGGGCGGGGGAGTTGCTGGAGAGCGGCATTTCTTATCCGGTATTGAGTTTCTTTCGTTCGCAACACAGTAATCAATCGTGGCTGGCAGCATTGATGACCATGCTGGACGTGACTTCACTGGTGATTACCGGCATAGAAGGCATTCATCCCGGTCAAGCGCGGCTAACTTTCGCCATGGCGCGCCACGCGGCGGTCGATCTAGCGCAGGTGGTGAATGCGCGCTATGATCCGCAGGCTCCGGAACGGCTGACCGATGCGGATTTTGAGGCACTGCGAGAAACACTCAAAGTTGCGGGATTGAAACTGCGAAACACGGAGGAAGCACGGCAGAAACTGGAGAAGCTGCGCTCGATGTACGAACCCTATGTGCACTCGACGGCACGGAATCTCATGGTCGCGCTGCCTCCATGGAAACATCCCGCCAAGATGCGGGACAACTGGCAGGCCGGCCCGTGGGACCGCGCGATTCAAGCCCGGGGGCTCGCCGTGCTTGGTCAAAAGCCGGTGCAGCCGCAAGCCATTGAGGACCATTTCTAGCGAACGCGTGTCCGCCGAGCGGCGTGCTAACATCCTGTTCGCGACGCTTTCATGAAATCAAAAAATATCGGCGAGAACGTGGTGCGCATTGAGGCGGAGGCGTTGCGCGCTCTGGCGGACCGCATTGGCGGGCCGATGGCGGCGGCGTTTCAGCGGGCTGTGGATTTGCTGTTTTGCTGCGCCGGACGCGTCGTAGTGACGGGGATGGGCAAGAGCGGGCTGATCGCGCGCAAGATTGCCGCGACGCTTAGTTCGACCGGAACTCCGGCATTGTATCTGCACCCGGTGGAAGCGCTGCACGGGGATTTGGGGATGGTGGTGCGGGGGGATGTGGTGCTGGCGCTGTCAGCCTCCGGAGAGACGGAGGAACTTCTCGCGTTGCTGGCGACGATCAAGCGTCTACAGGTGCCGCTGATTGCGATGACGGGAGATGCGGCTGGTGTGGCGCGGGCGCCCTCGCCCGCGAATGCCGGCAGTGTTAAAGGTTCGAGGGGAGCAGGGAAGTCTGCCGCAGAATTGTCGGTAGAGCGAGTTCAATCAAGAGCCAAAGCAAAGTCAGAATCCACGGGCGAGGGCGCCCGCGCCACACGAACCTCCACTTTGGCGGCCGCCGCCGATGTGGCGCTTGATTGTTCGATCGCGGAGGAGGCTTGCTCGCTGGGGCTGGCGCCTACGGCTTCCACTACTACGATGTTGGCACTGGGCGACGCGCTGGCAGTCACGCTCAGTGAAAAGCGCGGATTCAAAGAAGAAGATTTTGCCAACCTGCATCCTGGCGGGAAGCTGGGAAAGCGGCTAGCGCGAGTGGAGTCCCTGATGCACTCGGGCGATGCGCTGCCGCGGGTTGCGCCGCACACCAAGATGCCGGACGTGATTTATGAAATGTCGCGCAAAAAGCTGGGTGTGACGGCGGTGGTGGAAGACGAGAAGTTGGTGGGCATCATCAGCGACGGAGACTTGCGGCGGCTGCTGGAGAAGCGCGGGAAAGACGTGCTCGATCTGACGGCGGGCGAGTGCATGACGAAGAATCCGCGGACCATTGCGGCTGGGGAGTTTGCGGCGTCTGCGCTGGCGCTGATGGAGGAGAAGAAGATTACGTCGCTGATGGTGGTGGGCGGGTACGGAAAGCTGGAGGGGATTGTGCACCTGCACGACCTGTGGAGCACGGAATTAGTGTAGCGCCGGCGTCCCGCCGGCTGGTGCGTCGGCGCAGGCAGTGAGGGCGGGACGCCCTCCCGAACAGCCGCCGGGACGGCGGCGCTACAATACCTGCATGTACCATTATGATCCCAATACCGCGCTGGAAGAATTGACCGAGGACGCAACCCTGCCCAACCCGGTGCATGTGCGCGACATGATCCTGCGCAAGCATCCCTCGACGGACAAAGCACTTGAACTGAACCGGCTGTTCGTCGAGTATCAGAAGTTTTTTGGGGAGACGCAGAAGCTGGGGAAAGAGATTCTGAAGCAGCTGATTGCTTAGTACCGAGTCGCGAGTACCGAATGCTGAGTGAACATCAAGCCGGAAGCGGCTCTTTGTGATTCCTTAGACTCTCGACGTATCCGGTGATCGCGTCCTTTGCCATTTTTCTGGCTTCCGTCAGAGTGCGTCCATAGGTTACGCAGCCGGGTAGGGCTGGGACGAGCGCGGTATAACCTCCCTCGGGTTCGGGGCGGAGCATGATATTGAAATGGTAGCGAGTTTTGGCCATAGGCCTTGTAATCATTCTAGCTGGGTTGGAAGCCGGTCAAAGAATCCGCTGCTACAATAATCAATTCCCCCAAGGGATCGGCGGGTGTCCTTCACTCGGTACTCGCAACTTGGTACACGGTACTCAATCCCTATGCATCGATGGTCAGAACTCTTCATTCCTACACTACGCGAGGCTCCCGCCGACGCGGAAGTGGCCAGCCACAAGTTTCTGGTGCGGGCTGGCTACATTCGGCAACTGGCGGCGGGCATCTACTCGTATCTTTTCTTGGGCAACCGGTCGTTCAACAAGATCATGGCTATCGTGCGGCAAGAGATGGACAAGATCGGGCAGGAGTTTTTCCTGCCGGCGCTGCATCCCCGGGAGATTTGGGAGGCCAGCGGGCGCTGGGCATTGATGGGCGACAATTTGTTTCGCCTGAAAGACCGCAAGGGCGCCGATATGTGCCTGGGCATGACCGAAGAAGAAGTGATGACGGAGATCGCGCGCAAGGAACTGCGCAGCTACAAGCAGTTGCCGCAGATCTGGTACCAGATTGCTCCGAAGTTTCGCGATGAGCCGCGGCCGAAGTCCGGGCTGCTGCGGGTGCGGCAGTTCATGATGAAGGACGCGTACTCGTTCGACATCGATGCGGCCGGGCTCGATGTTTCCTACAAGAAACATTACGACACGTACTGCCGCATCTTTGACCGCTGCGGATTGAAGTACATGGTGGTGGAGGCGGATTCGGGAGCGATGGGCGGCAAGGAATCGCACGAGTTCATGGTGCGCACTCCGGCCGGAGAAGATCAGATTGTGAGCTGCGATGGTTGCAACTACGCGGCGAACATGGAGAAAGCTACGTCGAAGCTTGGAGCGGTGGAAGATCTCGCCGCCGAGGGCGACGGCAAGCCGCTTGAGGTGCACACTCCGGGGCAGAAGACAATTGAAGATGTAGCGCGATTTCTGGGCGTGTCGCCGAAGAACAAGATTAAGACGCTGGCTTTGATGGCGGAAGAAAAAGATGAGAAGACCGGCAAGACAAAGTTGCGGGGGATTGTGGTGCTCATGCGCGGCGATCACCAATTGAACGAAGCGAAGCTTAACGGAACTGTGGCCGTCGCGACGCGGCCGATGGAAGAAGGCGAGATTAGGGCGCTGTTCAAATCTCCGGCGGGATATTTGGGGCCGGTGGCGATTGAGTGGGCGGAGGACTGGAAGAAAGATACTCACCTACCTGTTCTTTTGGTGGACAAGGCGATCGAGGGCCGCACGAATCTGATCGGTGGAGCGAACAAAGAAAACTATCACCTGAAGAATCTAACGCCGGGCAAGGACTTTCATCCCACAGCGTATGCGGATTTACGCGCAGTGACCGCGGGTGAAGGCTGTCCGAATTGCGGCAACGCGCTGCGCATCGATACGGCGGTGGAGATCGGACACATCTTCAAGCTGGGCTACCGCTATTCGGAGTCGATGGGCGCGCGTGTGCTCGACAAGAACGGCAAGGAAGTTACGCCGATCATGGGCAGTTACGGCATTGGCATTGAACGAATTCTTACGGCTGCGGTGGAGCAGAGCAACGACGAAAATGGATTCTGGCTGCCGCCATCGATTGCGCCGTTTGAAATTGTGGTTACTCCCGTCAATGTGAAGGACGAGGCTCAACTGAAGGCTGCCATCGATATCGGATCCCGGCTGGAAGCGGCGGGATTTGATGTGATCCTCGATGACCGGGATGAACGGCCTGGAGTGAAGTTCAAGGACGCAGATCTGGTCGGTATCCCCTTTAGAATCACGGTCGGGAAGAAGGTTACCGAAGGTACTGTGGAAGTGGTTCTTCGCTCGACTCGCGAGGTACGCGATGTTACGATCTCGGCGGTAGTAGAACATTTTCAAGGGGCGCTGCGAGCCCAGGCCTGAAGTTTGCGGCCGGCTTGGCCGCGCAATTCAGACTATGGGAATCATCAAAGCTTGTATGGGATTTATCGCTATCGCGGCCGTGGTGGTGGGCCTGTTCCAGGTAGCTCCCCCCATGCTGGCCAACTACAGTTTTCAGGACGACCTTAAGAATGTAGTGATGGTGGACAGCGGCAATCTGCAGAAGACGGACGAAGATGTTCGCGGCGACGTGCTCAAGAAAGCGAGGGAGCACGACCTTCCGATCGAGGCCAAGCAGATAACGGTGCAGCGCATCAATTCACCGGGACTTTCCGCGATCTATATCGCTGTTAACTATTCAGTGACGATCAATCTGCCCGGGTATTCCTTCGATATGACTTTCAATCCGACGACCGGAAATAAAGGGTTCTAAATTCATCGGTCAGACCAGTGACTACCAGTGACCAGTGACTACCAGTGACCAGTGTTCATCAATATCTTGGCCGGATTGGCCACTAGCCACTGACTACTGACCACTCTTCTGCCCGGCTTACCGGTCGATTGCGCCAGTGACATTCGTAACGTTGCCATCGCGTTACCTTCCTCCTAAGATCGCGAAGAGTGAGAGTCTTCTGATGGGCTTTACGGCCGATGGGCATCGGCAAGTTCCAGAAGTTCAGCTTAAATCCAAGATTGGGCATATTTCCGAAACAACAAGCGGCAAAGCGAGGCGGAGGCGGTTTTATGACGATGCGAGTTCGAGCAAGTCTGACGTTGATCGTGGCGGTGGCGATGATCGGTCTGGCCAGTTGCGATCACTACAACTGCGGCAGCGTCGCCAGCTTTGGCGGTAGTTGCACATCGAGTGGCGGAGGGATTTCGCAGGGCGGCGGCGGAAACGGCGGTTCTGGCAGCGCCCTGGCCTTAGCCTACTATGTGAGCAATAACGAGGTGGGCAGCCTCGAACTGAGTTCTGCGGGCTCAACCAACGCATTGATCGATACTCCCAACTTCGTTTTGCCCATTCTTCCCACGACTTATACAGGCTCGGGCATGGTGATCGCACAGGAGCAATTTTTGTACGTGCCATACTCCAGTTCAGCGCAACTGTTTGCCTGGTCGATCGACGGCACTACCGGTGCCCTGACGGCTTTGAGTCCTTTATCGGTCCCCGATGTGGCCGGCTTAGCTAGTGCGAGCCAGCTCACGACTCCGATCATCACCGATGCCACAGGGTCGTTCCTTTATATTGCAGATGCGCACGATAATTTGATTGATGTTTTCCAAATCGCTTCGGGCTCGGGAGTTCCAACTCTGTTATTCCGGACTACCACGGCGATCCCGCCCTGGAACCTGTCTACAGACGGCCTGGGGAAATTTCTTTACGTTACGGAGGGCAGTGCCTCAGGGGAAGGCGTGCAGATGGAGGTATTCAGCATCAATAGCATTACAGGCGCACTCTCCGGCGGAACCACAATGCCGACCCTCAACATGTGGCAAGTGCAGGGAGAGCCCACTGGGCTATTCATGATCGGGGTTGACGGGCAAACCGGATTGGCGGCGGACAAGAATTTCGACCCCAACGTCTACGTCTTCAGCATCGGTTCAAACGGAGTTCTCACGCAGGCGGGAAAGTATGCTACGGCAAGCGGAAACGGCCCGACGGAAGTCGTGGTTAGCCCCAACGGGAAGTACGTGTATGACTTCAGCCTCATGACATCCACCGGATTTGACGGTCCCCTGGATGGCTTTACGCTGACGAGCGGCACATTGACACCTTTGGCCGGTTCTCCTTTCGGCGCGTTATCCTCGCCTGACGGAGGCCATTTCGATCAAAGCGGCGCATATCTGTTCTTTCACGCATCCAGCGCAATTGGACTCTATAACATAGATCCCACAACGGGCATTCCCACGGAACCCACGCAGCCTGTGGGAGTGGGATCGGGGGCGGTGGTTTACCCCTGGGCGGTGACGGATCCGCAGTAATCCGAGCACGAAGCGGCTTGTAGCACGCTGTTAATCTCTTAGGGACTCGCGTCCGGCGGGTCCCTTTTCATTTCCGTCGGTGACGGTACAATAAGATATTCCTCCTGCGCTTCGACGTCTCTGGCCTGTGGCAGGGGATGAGTTTCGACCAAGAGCGACGGTAAAACCTTTTCCTGCGTCCCATCGTCTGACCAGCAGGGAGTTTTTTCAGCAGGCGTTCGAGTCAAAAGTGGCTATCAAGATAAAGATCCCGAAAAGCGGAGAGAAACGCGGCAAAGCGAGGCTCGGTCTGCCGCGCGATCCAGTGGTGCGAGCGGCGCTGATTGTCTTCCTGTTAGTCGCGGTTGGACTGGGCGGGTTCTTTTGCTACTTCTACATCAAGTACGACCGGATCATTACCCAGCGCTTCCGGACGCCGGTCTTCAGTAATTCTGCGAAAATCTATGCTCTCCCGCGGACCGTGCACGATGGCGACCAGGCGGACGCCAAAGAAATCGCGGCCACCCTGCGGCGGGCCGGTTACTCCGACAAGGAGGGCCAGTCGCCGCTGGGCAGCTTTCGCCTGGTGAGCGGAGGGATCGAGATCACACCCGGGCCGGAGTCTTATCACAGTGCGGAGGCGGCGCGCATCGCGATTCACGATGGACAGGTAGAGCGCATCACGAGCCAGGGCAATGACCTCTCCGCCTACGAGTTGGAGCCGCAGCTGGTGACGGCGTTATTCGATGCCGAGCAACGCTCCAAACGCCAGGTCGTGAAGTACAGCGACATCCCGAAAGTGATGGTCGATGCGGTGCTCGCCATCGAAGACCGCCGTTTTTTCGAGCACAGCGGCGTGAACTTCACCCGCATGTTCGAAGCCGTGTGGATCGATGTCATGCGGCAGCGGCATGAGCAGGGCGGTTCGACGATCACCATGCAGCTTTCCCGCGGCTTCTTCCTGACCCCAGAAAAAACCGTGCGGCGGAAACTGACGGAGATGCTGATTGCGGAGGAATTGGAACAGAAGTTCAGCAAGCAGCAGATTCTTGAGTTTTACGGCAACTGGGTCAACCTGGGACAGCACGGGTCGTTTGCTATCAGCGGATTTGCCGAGGCATCACGCTCCTATTTCAACAAAGACTTGAAGGACATTACGCTGCCGGAAGCAGCGCTGCTGGCCGGAATCATACAAGGGCCCAGCCGCTTGTCGCCCTACCGCCATCCGGAGCGCGCTTTGGAGCGCCGTAACCTGGTGCTGGATTCCATGGTCGACACCCATGCCATCACGCGCGAGCAAGCGGAGAAGGCCAAAGCCTCGCCGCTGAAGCTGGCGCCGCCAAACGTGGAGGCTAGCGACGCACCCTATTTCGTCGACATGGTACGGGATACGCTGATTAACAAGTACAGCGAACACGATTTGAACGATCAGTCCTACCGCATTTACACGACTCTCGACCCGGACCTGCAAAAGGCGGCTGCGCAGGCCGTCGAAACCGGCATCAAGCAGGTGGACGAGCAGGTCAAGAAGATGCGCACCAAGCGCAAGAAGGTGGGCAAGAAGGTGGAAACCGAGGTGGTGGCGGGTCCACAGGCACAGGTGGCGCTGGTGGTGCTTGATCCCCACACCGGGGCCGTGCTCGCTTTGGTGGGAGGCCGGGATTATGGTTTCAGCCAATTAAATCACGCGCTCTCGAAGCGGCCCACTGGTTCCATTTTCAAACCGTTTGTTTACGCCGCCGCCATGAATACGGCTCTTGACGGATCTCAGACGGTGATCACACCGGCCTCCACCGTGACCGATGCGCCTTCCAGTTTCGCCTATGGCGATCAAATCTATGAGCCGCGCAACTACAAAGAGGAATACCACGGCGATGTGACTCTGCGCTATGCACTGGCCATGTCGCTGAATAACGCCACCGTAAAAGTTGCGGAGCAAGTGGGTTACGACAAGGTGGCGGAGCTGGCGAAGTCGGCGGGAATCAGTTCGGTGAAAGCGACCCCAGCCATGGCGCTCGGTTCTTATGACGCCACGCCTCTCGATATGGCCGGAGCTTACACATCGTTTGCCAATAATGGTGAGCGGCTTTCTCCGGTGCTGGTCAACTCGGTGCGCAATGCCAAGGGCGATGTCGTGGCGAACTTCAAGACGGACCAGCGCCAGGTGCTCGATCCGCGCATCGCCTACATCATGACCAACATGATGGAGGGAGTGATCAACAACGGCCTCGGATATACGGCTGTCCGCTTACGCGGCTTTACCCTGCCGGCGGCGGGCAAGACTGGGAGTTCGCACGATGGTTGGTTCGCGGGATATACGTCCAACCTGCTCTGCATTGTTTGGGTGGGTTACGACGACTACAGCGACTTACGGCTGAGCGGTGCGCAGACAGCCGCGCCCATCTGGACCGAGTTCATGAAGAAAGCATCGGCGCTGCCTCAGTACGCCGACATGAAAGGCTTCGCGCAGCCCACGGGAGTAGTGGATGTGCAACTGGATAAGGCTACGAATCGGCTGGCGACTCCCACCTGTCCGGACGATTACGTGGCAGCCTTTGTTGCCGGCACCGAGCCGCGCGAGACCTGCGACCAGCAAAATGGAGTCGCGGGATTGTTCTCCCGCTTCTTCGGCGGAGGCCAAAAGGCTTTAGCTCCGGTGCAGGGAGCCGACGCGCAAGATAGCCAGGATCCGAATGCCCAGGATCCCAAGAAAAAGAAAGGCTTCTTCGGCAAACTCGCCGGCATCTTCAAAGACGACAAATCGTCAACCCCGCCGCCCAAGCCACCGGACACCGCCCAGCCTGTGCCGCACTGATCGTTCGTAGCGCCGGCGTCCCGCCGGCCCGATAGCGGGCGATAGCCCGCTGGCTCTTAGGCGCACCACACCTGCGCTCCAACATATTTTCCGTCAGGACATCTTGAGCGAGGTCTTCCACCTTAGACATTATGCGGGAACGACAATCATCTATCGTCTTTAACACGAGGCTGAATGTTTTGAGCGCGTCCTGAGCGAGTTTCCGTTCAGCAGATTGCTTGATGCCGAAGGTGGTGGCGTTGATATGAGTAAAGCTGCTCAGATGCTCGATCAGCATGGTGTACTTTGAAGTGGTCCGTTCAACATCCACCCTCAAGGTCTTATGAAGAAGCGTTCGTAATAAACGAGACGGGTCAGGTTGTAACGGCTGGTGAATCCGGGTATGAGTTTGTGCTTGTGCTGCCAGACGCGGTACGGGAGATTGCCCGTGATGCCCGTGTATAGGACGGCGGACCTTGGTCCGTTGGTCATGATGTAGACGAAGAATTGTTTGGGCGGGCGAATTGGTCCTGTTTAGCGCAATCGTGATGATACTGTCTGTGACGAATGAACATCGAGTCGAATTAAGGGAGATCCCTCGCTCCGCCTGAAGAACGGCTACGCTCGGGATGACGCCCTCGATGAGGGTTCCGGCGTATAATCCGTTTTCTAGCTAATTTTTCTTGAGGTCAGAAACTTGCCTATTGGAACTGCGTTTCACGAGAGAACTTTTCCGCTTTGCCACAGCTTGAACTACCGCGAGTGGTCAGGTTATTACACGGTCAGCGTGTATGAGGTGCATCATGAGCACGAGTACAACGCCATCCGCAATGCGGCGGCGCTGATCGATATCTCGCCACTATACAAGTATTTGGTTACCGGGAAAGATGCGACGCGGCTGGTGAACCGCGTGATCACGCGCGACATCAACAAAGTGAAGGTGGGGCAGGTGATTTATTGCTGCTGGTGCGATGAAGAGGGCAAGGTCATCGATGATGGGACGATTTCGCGGATCGAGGAAAATGTTTATCGCTGGACTGCTGCCGACCCCAGCCTGCGCTGGTTCCGGCAGAACGGCCTGAACATGGATGTGCAGGTCGAAGATATTTCCGAAAAAGTTGCCGCGCTGGCGCTGCAGGGGCCGACTTCGGCGAAGCTGCTGAAGTCCGTGGCTGACGCCGACGTTGCGAACCTGAAATATTTTCGCGTGACCCGTGGCAAGATTGCGGGTGTGCCGGTGGATATTTCGCGGACTGGATATACCGGCGACCTGGGATATGAAATTTGGGTGCCACTAAAAGAAGCCAATGATGCGGTGAAGGTGTGGGATGCGCTGGCGGAAACGGGCAAACAGTTTGATCTGCACGCGGCGGGCATGTTAGCGCTCGATGTGGCGCGCGTGGAAGCGGGGCTGCTGCTGATCGAAGTGGATTACAGCAGTTCGAAGAAGGCGCTGATTCCGTCGCAGAAGTATTCGCCGTACGAATTAGGCTTCGCCAAGATGGTGCATCTGGAGAAAGAAAATTTTATTGGCAAGCGGGCCCTGGAGAAGGATGCCAAGATTGGCGTGGCGCGGCAGTTTGTCGGCGTCGAGGTGGATTGGACCGACGTGGAAGCGCTGTATGAGCGGTATGGGCTCACTCCGGCCGCGCCGAGCCAGGCTTCGCGTGTGGCTGTGCCTTTGTATTCCGGAGAGAAGCAGGTGGGCAAAGCGACGACGACGAGTTGGTCTCCGATTCTGAAGAAGATGATTGGGCTAGCCAGCGTGGAGACCGAGCATTCCAAGCTGGGGACGCAGTTGCAGATGGAGATTACGATTGAGGCGATCCGCTTGAGGACAAATGTGAAGGTGACGGCGCTGCCGTTCTTTAATCCGGCGAGGAAGACGGCGACGCCGGCGTAGTGGTGCTGGCTAGCCGGGCTTCGCCCGGCGGACAGCCGAGGGCGGCTGTCCCCACATTTTAGTATCAGCGCCGAAGGAAATAAATTCTGTTCGTCCAGTCCCACCTGCCAGTCTCCCTTGCCAGGCTGGTCAAGGCCCAGACCAAAGCCCCGATATCGGCGGGCGAAATTGTTTTCTCATCCACAAAGATCACACCGCCGTGGGTTCGGCTTTCTTCAGCCCAGGTCTTGAGCAGGGGAGGAATCGTCCTCCGGTCGTAGGTAACGAGCGTCAATCCTTGCGCGGCGGCCTCTCGCAAACAAGCGTGGTCGTCCTGTCCCAGGAAGCGGCCATCTTCCCATTCCACCATGTAGCTAATTTGTAGTGCGCGATTGCGGCGGCGCAGGCCGTTTGCCACGTGGGGCGATATATGCTCATCGAGAAGAAGCTTGAGCATTTCTTTTCTTTCCGGCTCGCTTGGGAACGAATTCGGTTGCCTGAGGCAGCATGCGCTTCAGCGCTTCAAAATCCGTTGTCGCATTCTCGGCAATCGCCCCATTGATTTCTTCGGGAAATGCCGCCGCGTAGTTGACCGCTGCCTGGACCTTCACTTCGGGCCACTTAAGATGCCTCGCCACTGCGGCCACGTCTTTCTTATAGCTGTCGAGGAGCAGCATGACCTCCCATACGCCGAGCGTGCTGCCTTGAAGGCAAGCTTGCCGGCCCGCGGACGAATCGCGAAAGTCGATGAAGCCGAATTCCGAGCGGCGCAAGCCTTCCTCCACCAGGCGCGCGCTGGCGTCGCTGGCGGTCCATCCATGCCGGTTCGCCATGCGTTTGAGACGCTTTCCGCTCGCCGCCGGCAGGCGCATACTGATCACCACCGAATGGATCGATTTCATAGCAGTTTTCTTGTAACTCTTGTAAGTATTGTAACACTTCGCTCGGTGTGGGCCAGCCGGGCTTCGCCCGGCGGACAGCCCCTTCGGCTCCGCTCAGGGCAAGCTACGGGCGGCTCTCCCCACACGATCTTGCCAGGGTTCATCAGCGGGGAATGTAATCATCGAGCAGCGGGATCACATCTGAGGTGAAGGGGCGCAGCCGTTGCTGTGCGGCGTCGACCGACTCGCCGGGAAACATGTCGAGCGTGATGCGCACCAGGGCGCCGTCGCTGCGGTTCATGCGGATCGCGTCTTTCACCAAATAAAACTTAGCCCAGTATTCGCTGGCCACTCCGCGGTCGTGAGCCCAGTACCAATACAGCACCAGCTTGCTCGCGCCAGCCTTGGAGATGACATATCGGTTCGCCGGGAAAGGAGAATGGCCGGGCAGCGAAATTGTAACGCGGTCATTTTCTTCGGGAGTCCATCCAGCGCCGGGTAGACAGTGCTTGGGAGAATGGATGGTATCGCCGGTGCGCTGGCTGGGGAAATAGGCCAGGAAAAGATCGACGTAGGGCAGCTTGCCGTCCGCGTCCTGATATCCGCGCACCAGAAAATCACCGGCTCCCAGTACGTCCAGAGTCTCTTTATCCAGCGGGATGTCCTTGCCGCTCCAGTTCCCCAGTTGCATGGGAAAAGAAGAGAGCGGCAAACGAGACGGAATGATTTCCGTGCGTCCGCGCGCCTGCAGCAGAATCGCCGTCAGCGCGATTAAGCCGGCAGCGAGAATGAAGCGCAGCATGCCGAATGGTTTCATGATTCGCTGCCTTCGTCGGGCCAGATCATACGTATGGCGCGATGTAGAAGATAAAGCATGACCAGCGATGCGACAAACATGAGCCAACCCTGGAATTCATGGAAAAACCCCTGCGCCTTATCCGGATCCCAGTATTGGACCAGCAGCCCTGTGCCTACGACGCGCAGGCTGTTGGCGGCGACGGCGATGGGAAGCGAAGCCAGCGCCAGCAGCACCCGTAGAGAGATGTTGCGCTCCATCAGATAACCGTAGATCACGGCGAGAGTGGCGAGCGACATCAGCGAGCGAATGCCACTGCAGGCGTCGGCGACCTCCAAAGCCATGGCCGGAAGAATGATTACGTTGCCCTCCCGCAGAACTGGCACACCCAACCAGGGCAACGTAGCGCTGGCCACCTTCGACGCCAGTAGTTGCAGCGGGAACGTAATCTGGTTAAAGACGATGGCGGGAATCGGGATCATCAGCGCCAGAAAAGCCCAGGGGAAAAGAATGGCTCGGAAGAAACTCCACCCGAAAAAAAGAACGGTCAGGCCTGCCAGCACAATCAGCAAGGAGAAGCGGGAAAGGAAAATCTCGGCGCCCATTTGACCGAGAATGAGTACGCACAATCCCAATCCTAAAATCAAAACTCCGGACCACGCGGGCTGCAGCTTCACGCGGACCAGCCGGTTCCGCTCCTGCCAGATCACAAAGCCGGCAAAGAGAGGAACGAAGAAACCGTGCGAGAAGTTGGGATCGTGCCACCATTGTCCAACCAGATGGATGAGCGTAGGGGTGTACAGCCACAGCAACAGTCCGCCAAGCGTGATAATTTGCCACACTGCGGGCCACGCCGGCTTAGCGGCGAGCGCCGGGTGCGCAACTGGTGGCTCAGTGTGCAACACTTGGCTCAAGGACCAGCCTCTATCTTACAGGGGGGACGTTCTCCAGCATAAGCGAAGTCACAACCGCCCGCAATCAAAACTGCGGCACCGGGGTAACGGGCGGGGCTGGTAAACGGCGAAATTCAAGTGGTAGGTCATCGCCGGCAGCTCGCTAAAGGGAAAGGTTTGAGACCATCCCGCCAAGGACTATGCTGGTCGGTACATTGGACGGTTAGGCCTCGCAACCCTCAATCAAAGTGCGGAAGATAGGAAGAATCGAAGATAGGAAGAATCTATGTTGTCGACGGTTCGGATTACAGGAAATACAGTAAGCCGTTCTGGTCGAGTCGAGCGTACGCTTTTCTTATTGGCGGCAGCCGGCAGTGAACTGTCGGAATCTCTGGGTAATGTTCACAAGGAGGGACCGTTATGAAAAGTAAGTTGGTGGTTGTCGTGGTTATTCTGTTGTCGCTCGCCACGTTCGGATTCACGCAGGACCGTGACCAGCCTTCGGCCAGGTCTCAAGAGCGCATCACGCGGGAAGTTCGCCACGAACTTCTCATGCTCCCTTATTTTGGGGTCTTCGATAACATTGCCTACAAGGTCGACGGCAGCACGGTAACGTTGCTGGGTGAAGTGGTGCGCCCCGTAACCAAGTCTGACGCCGAGAGTGCGGTGAAGCACATCGAAGGCGTCGAGAAGGTGGATAACCAGATCGATGTTCTTCCGCCGTCGCCCATGGACGATGGCCTGCGGAGGCGTTTGTACCGCTCAATCTATGGCTATCCGGCGCTGGAGAAATACGCGCTTGGCGTGCAGAAGCCGATTCGCATCATCGTGAAGAATGGGCACGTCACGCTGGAAGGCGTTGTCGACAACGCCTCCGACAAGAATCTGGCGGGCATGCGGGCCAACGGTGTTCCGGGAATTTTTTCGGTGACCAACAATTTGCAGGTGGTCCCGTCGAAGTAGAAGTAAAGGGCTGGGCCCGTTGCCCATGGCGAGATCCGTTCACGCAGCATTTTTCCCGAACGGATCTTCCAGCGACAGGCTTTGCGAAGTGAATAACTCTGCGCCGTTTTCCGTGACGTGCATATCGTCTTCGAGGCGGATGCCGAATTCTCCGCGTATGTAGATGCCGGGCTCGTTGCTGGTGGTCATGTTGGCCGCGAGTTTGGTCGTGTTGCCGCGGACCAGATACGGCCACTCGTGGCCATCCATGCCCATGCCATGGCCCAGGCGGTGGGCAAAGTATTTATAGCCGGGTCCGTAGCCGGCGTCGGTAATCACTTTTCGTGCCGCCGCGTCGACCGCGCCGCACTCCACTCCCGGGCGCGCTGTCGCGAGTGCGGCGGCCTGCGCCCGGTGTACGATGTCGAACACTTTTTTCATTTTGTCCCCGGTTTTTTCTTGGACCTTGCCCAGCACAAACGTGCGCGTGATATCGGATTGATATTCTTCCACAGTGCAGCCGTCATCGATCATCACGATCGAACCTTCGCGGATTACTTGCGGCGTGGTCGATCCGTGCGGGTAGGCCGTGTATTCATCCACTTCCACGCTGGCTTCGCCAGGGAAGCCCAATTGTCCGTAAGCCGCGGCGATCAGGTCCTGTACCTGCTGCTGGGTCATGCCCTCGTGCAGCGCGTGATAAACGGCCTGGTATGCGGCCAGCGTAACCTGCGCCGCTAAGCGCATGAGCGCGATCTCGTGGGCGCTCTTGATCATGCGGCAACCCGCTGTGACGGGTGTGGCGCTGGTCAGGGTGATTTGCGGCGCGGCCTTCGCGATGCCGTCGGCGAAGAAGAATCGGACCGTTTCCTCGATCCCCAGCTTGCCGGTGACGATGCCGCGGTCCTTCAGGCCTTGGGCAACCAGACGATACGGGCTTTCATCCTCCTGCCAGGTGCGGACATCGGGCTGTTCGCCCTCTGGCGCATTCGCGATTTGCTCGCAAGCGCGGCCTTCTTCAAATGCCGGACACACATAGAACGCCGATCCTTTCGCCGGCAGCACGAAAGCAAACATGCGCTCGCCGCCCCACCAGCGAATTCCCGTGAAATAATTCAGCGACGTGCCGGACATGAGCACGATACCGTCGAGCGCGTTCTCGCTCATCAACCTGCGGGTGCGCTCCAGTCGTTCGTGGCGCTCTTGGCGCGTAATGGGGGTGGCTTCATTCTTTCGCGACTTTAGCCGCGCCAGAGACAGCGGCAGGGAAGAGTTAAGCGTTTCATCTCTGACCGCGCCAGATGCCACGAGCGGATAAGACATAGCCGCGACTCCAGCCCCCAGCCCACCCACCTCAAGAAACCGGCGCCGCGAGATCATGAAGCCTCCAGATTCGAAAATGACAGTCTCGCCATTATAGGGGTTGAAAGTACGCCGCCGTCCCCGGCAGCTGTCCGGCGGGCGTCCTCGCCCGCCGCGCCGAGGTCGAAGGGATGCCGGCGCTACTCGCCCCTCTCGCTAAGTTTGTTGAGATAATCGCAGCATGGAAGCAGGGTTTCAATGTGCCGGTTGCGGCGAGTGGAATATCACCACGGTGGATGAATCCGCGGGACGCCGGCAAAATTACGTGGAAGACTGCCAGGTCTGCTGCAAGCCCAATGTGCTGCACCTGGAGTACGACACGTCGTCGCAGGAGTTCTTTATCACGGCTGATCTGGAGTGAAGGCGGAGGTCTGCCCCTGGTGAGAGAGACGTAGCAAGCTACGTCTCCACGACTGACTCGGTTTGTTCGCGCTATAGTTGTGGAGATGCAGAAAGGGATGGCGATGGCACCCAGCTATACCGGCGGTGGACGGATGGTCGCACACAACATGGTCACGACGCAGTTCGAACTGGATGGCTTTCGCGTGACGCGAACGTTGGGAGTCGTGCGCGGCATTGTGGTGCGCTCCCGCTCCATCTTCGGCACGATCGGCGCTGGCTTGCAGACGCTGGTTGGCGGCAACATCACATTGCTGACAAATTTGTGCGAAAAGACGCGCGCCGAGGCCTTCGATCTCATGCTGGTGCATGCGGCTGAACTGGGCGGCAACGCCGTGGTCGGCGCCCGCTACGACGCGACCGAAGTGATGCAGGGCGTCACCGAAGTGTTGGCCTATGGCACCGCCGTGTTTGTGGAACCAGCAAAGTAGTGGATGCTTCAAATTGGGGTTAGTCGGAATCCGCGGCACCACTCTGGCAAGCCCTCAAGAAGTTGGGATGGACGCCCTCATATTCGCCAGCCTTGAGGTCGAATTCGAGGCGCGCATTGTCGGAGCGAATCCCAACCGGCCCCTGAGGCCCTGCGGCGTCGCTTCCAACAACTCCTTCCCAAACTTCGTGGTTATCCACGAATATTTTCAATTCCTCTTTTTTTATTTCAGCGCGAAGAGTGTGAGACTCGCTGGGCCGCAGCCGCGGCACGGCGGAAGCGCTTGACGGTTTGATGTTTTCGTAGCCGCGGTTTCCGCACTCCGCGCTGGTGTGCGCGCCAGGGTTTCTTTTTACAGATACCACCAGCGTTGATTCCGGATCGATGCGCCACATCGCATAAATCAGATTGCACGGATCCTGAGCGTGCAGCTTCAGTCCAAACTGGCGGCGCATTTCGCCCGAACCCAAAGCGGATTCGCTGCTGGTTGGGCCCAGATAAGTGAAGCGTACTTCGATCGCTTGCGCAATCCACGCGTTGATGTAGGCGCGCATCTTGGGAACATTCACCGATAGACGTCCGCCAGCCGCTTTATCGATGGCACCCTCGGTCACGCAAAGTTTGCCAAGATCGATAGGGAGCCAGCCTCCGGCCGGAGCTTGGGCGAAACCCACACCAAGCAGCAGTGAGCTCAGCAGTATAGAAACTGTCGTCCGATTCCTCATGACCAGGGATGCTAATCCATTTCAATCTTTGTACAGCCAGCCGGCGACCAGCGCGGCCAGGATGGCGCCCAGCCACATTTCGATCATCCAGCCAAAAGGAAGCGCGCGGTCCACGGCGGACCAGGTTTCCTGCGCGAAGTTTCCCGGGAAGCCCGCGAAGAAGCCCGCGAGAAAGCCGATTTTCAGCGCGGTGCCGGGACCGGGTCCCAGCCCCTGACGCGCCCAGGCGTATAGATGCGCGACCGCGATCGCCAGAATAAATACGAGCACGGTCCACTGGCCCACAAAGAAGGGATAGCGCGGCGTTTTCAGGAAGAGCCCAGTATCCTGGGCCACCACGTAGCGCGCGCCGGTAATGTAGCGGTACACAAGAAAGCTCCACAGGTTCCAGACCACGCCTCCTGCCAAGCCGCCTAACCAGATCCTGCCCCGGTTCATGCTCATAAGCGCCTCCGTAGATGTCACCGAGTAAACGGACGCAGTGTACACCCGTGGGGCCAGCGCGTGGCAGTTGAATCTGTTTGGCGGCTGAAATTGGGTGGCTTTTTGGTGGTTCAATCTTCTTACGGCGATCCCGCTAAGGTATAGTCGTCGGATCATGAAACTCGCCAGCGTTGTGCTTCTTGTTCTGATCTCTTGTAGCAGTGCCTCCGCGCTCGGCCTCTCGGCGTCTTATAAGTACAAGCGACTGGGCAGCGAGCTGGATGCGCAGACTCATACCGACCCCGGTATTGCCATGATGGGCGGCGGCGCCGATCTGGACGAAGCCTTTCGCTGGCTGTGCGGAAAGGCCAACGGTGGCGATTTTCTGATCCTGCGCGCGACGGGAAAAGACGATTACAACAAATACGTGAACAAACTGTGCCGGATGAACTCCGTGGCGACGTTGATCATTCCCAATCGCAAAGCGGCGGAAGAGCCGCGAGTAGCGCGCATCATCAGGCAGGCAACGGTAATTTTTATTGCCGGTGGCGACCAGTCCCACTACGTCGACTTCTGGAAGGGAACGCCGGTGCAAGATACGCTCAACTCGCACGTAACTACAGGCAAACCTATCGGAGGCAGCAGTGCCGGGTTGGCGGTGCTGGGACAGTTTGTCTACGGTGCGCTGGACAATAAGTCGGATGTTGCCGATCTTACGTCGCGGGAGGTTTTGACCGATCCCTACTCCAAACGCGTGACGCTGGTGCGCGATTTCTTGAAGGTGCCCGGCCTCGACAACATGCTTACGGACAGTCATTTCGCCAAGCGTGACCGCATGGGCAGGAGCCTGGGATTTCTGGCGCGCATCGTGGCGGATGGCTGGTCCAAGGCGCCGCGCGAAATTGCTATCGACGAAAAATCCGCGCTGCTGATGGAAGTGGACGGTCGGGCCAAGGTGGTGGGCACGGGCTCGGGAGCTTACTTTCTGCAGCTCACGGATGCGCCGGAGGTATGCCAGCCCGGCCAGCCTTTGACCTTGCGCAACGTCGCCGTGTATCACGCGCCCCCCGGAGCCACGTTCGAGATCCGGGCATGGAACGGGGAGGGGGGCGAGGCTTACTCGATCTCGGTGGAAGCGGGGCAGATTCGCACAAGCCGCACCGAAAACGCACTCTACTAATTTTCTTCCCGCAGCGGTCGCTAGGAAAGCGTGACGCATGGAGCAGGCTCCTGTTTGTAGTGGGACTGGAAACCCGAGACGGCGAGAAACAGTGCTGTACAGGGTAGTAGACGTGGGATTCAAAGGGGAAGTGAGCGGGATGGTAGGAGAAGAGAAGGCGGGGCGTGTCGCGACGCCCCGCGAAAGCTACCGCACTGGTTTACGGATGCAGCCTTTGGCAGCGGTTTGGCCACTGTGGGCTTGACATCTCAAACGCAATTGCGTTTGAACCGTTCACTGTGAGGTGATTTTGCTGCAGAATTTGTTGCCAACTCGGCGGGGGCGTTCCGTCTCCTACGCCCTCAGTGCCCTTACAGCCGGTGACTGCGTTGACTTGGTAGAAGTTGAATCCGAGCTGACTCGCGCTGGTGAACTGGTTGTAAAATATTTCCCCCTGAGCAGCGGAGTTGTTGTTGGTTCCTTCCTGGGATGGGACTGCACAAAGCCATGACACCATCGAAGTATTGGGATAATTAAAGCCCGGCGTGCCGTTGACCCCGGATGTATCCACGATACTCATGTGATACCAGTTGGTATCGTCGGTCGTAGGAATTCCCCCTCGGTTTGCACACTTTCCGGGACCCGTCCACGTGGTTCCTCCACTCCACGATTCCACCGCGTCCGCGTGGTCACTGAACTCAGGGGTTTCCGTTTGGTTCGCCGGCCACCCATTGCACGTATTGGGCGGACCTTGGGATGCGGGGCAAAGCGGTATTGGAGGATTGTTGTTGGGAACTTGGCATCCCTGTCTGATGTCGCTCAGCGGAGGACCGGAAGTCAGGACTACCTTATCCAGAAAGCCGAAGGCCCCATACCAAGTTAGGGAATACGCGATTCCTGCGCCGCCGGCGCTGGCCCCTTGTGCACACATGCCAGCGGTGTTTGTACTGTTGTCTTTGTAAATATTCAGGTACGCATACTTGAGAAAGCTAGCAATGCGGCAGGCTGCGGTCCTTATGTTGGGCGTGTTGGGGCCGGTGCCAGTGTTGTTTACGTCCTCCCAGTCTGATGGCCAACTTATCTGAACTACTTGGTAGTTAGCGTTGATATAAATTGGTGCAAAATACTGCTCCTCCCCGGGGAACGAGGCCGCTGATTCCCCTCCGCCGCCGGTAAAGAACACGACAGTTCCCGCCGTCGCTGTTGGATTGGTGATGCTCCAAGTCGGGGTGATCGGCAGCGTGCCAGCGCAACCGATTGTTCCGGTAGTGCAGGCTGGCTGATGACTCGGGTCTCCCGTGTAAAAACCGGCATTGCTCGGGCAGCTTTGCAATGCTGTGACACCGGTTACGTCGACGGTCGGCATCTGAGCCACTGCCAGAGTAGAGCAAAACCCGGTGCAGAACACGAGCAGCGCGACCGCTCCCAACGCCATCTTCGTACTAGCTTTCATCGGAAATCCCTCCTGTTGCGAACGCTCACGCATTTCGCTTGTGCGAAACTATACAGCAGATCGTGCGCTATGGTGGGTTTATCTGCAAGATCTTGCAACAAAGCCAGATTCACCTCCTGAGGCAGTCAAGCGCGTTGTAACTCAAGCAAGAGGGTGTTAAAGTCGGGTAGGCTTGATGGTATGATATGCTTTCCGTCTGACAGACGCATTTGCCGCAGTGTAATTGCATGCATTCTCGGTATGTGCATGGGAGGTTTCAGCGCAACGGCCACGGCGCAGTTCGAGACTCGGTCTAACAGCCACGTTCTCTCGAACCCTTACTCAATCGCAGTCGCTGACTTCAACCAAGACGGAAAGCTGGATGTAGCCGTCACCGCTGATATGCAGATAGCGGTACTCCTGGGAAACGGGGACGGCACCTTTAAGAAACCCGTCTACTATGCCTCTCAAGGAAATCAGGTCATAGCTGCCGACCTGCGACACAACGGCGTATTGGACTTGATCGCCGCCCTTCCACTATCTGACAACATAAGCGTCATGCTGGGGAATGGTGATGGGACTTTCGCCGCTCCGGCCTCCTACCCAACTGTGGCTCAGCCTTGGGTTGTTGGAGTTGGCGACTTCAACGGAGATGGACTATTGGACGTAGTCGCCCTCACAAAGGGTTCGGTTAAGTGCGGATGCCTGGAAGTGCTCCCCGGAAACGGCGACGGAACTTTCCAGTCGCCTGTCCTAACAGGCCCGCTTGATTTGAGTCCCGATGGTATGGCAGTCGGGCACTTCAACGCCAGCCGGAATCTCGATGTTGCAATTTCCGGTTCAAGCCAGGTGGAAATCTACACTGGTAACGGTGATGGCACATTTACCTTAGGAAATACCTATGTCATGGCTTCCGCTCCCGGCTCCATTGCTACCTCGAGTTTCCGCAACAACGGCAAGCTCGATCTCGCGGTGGCTCTGCCCTTCAGCGGCGAAGTGGCAATTTTGCTGGGCAACGGCGACGGAACTTTTGATCAGGGAGCAAACCTCAGCGGTAGCTTCGCCTCCGCCGTGCAGACCGGCGACTTCAACGGCGATGGCAAGCCCGATGTTGTCATCCTGACCGGTTTTCAGAGTTCGTCCGTTACGACCTTTCTCGGCAACGGCGATGGAACATTCCAGCCCGGCATGAGCTACCCAATCAGCGGTAGTCCGTCGTTTGTAGGCGTCGGCGACTTTAATGGCGACCGCAAGCAGGATCTGGCGGTGACCGACTATTCCCAGAACTCGGTCATCACGCTTCTCAACACTGGCACAGTCAGCTTCTCGCCAACCACGCCACTTAACTTCAAGAAGCAGGCCGTGGGCACAACCAGCGCCGCTCAAAAAGTAAGGCTCACCAACTCGGCTAAAACAGAACTCAAGATCTCCTCCATGACAGCCTCCACGCAGTTCGGCATGACCTCAACTTGCGGGAAAAGCATTCTCGCAGGAGCGAGCTGCACGATTAGCGTAACGTTCTCGCCCACGTCGAAAGGCGCAAAATCCGGCACGGTCACGATCAACGACAGCGCCTCATCCAAGCCGCAGGTGATCGAATTCTCCGGGACGGGAACGTAGTCGGGAAAGGGTCTGTCCCGGCTTTTCCACACCGAATCGCCCATCAGTCGCGGAGTGCAAGAAAAATCTAAGCGAATGAATAGCGAAGGAACCTAGAGCGTAAACCCAACATCTTGTGGTCGTATGACTAGTTAACCACAAGTGCTCGTATTTTGCCCGAGCAGCCAAAATGGGATGGTCCTACCTTTAAGTTTCCTCTTGACAATCAATGACTTACGGGTAAGATGTGGTACAAAGTGGTACGGAGTGGTCAAGTAGATCGAGATCGTGGAACGGGAAGCTGAAAAAGAGGAGCCGGTGGAAATCCGACCCAAAAGTACGGCAAACAACCCGAACCGACCGACTTTGACCCGACTTTGTGCCATTTTGAGCTGCTTGATCCTTGGTTTCACCCATGTTTCGCGGCAATCACCCAACTCGCGTCGACGAAAAGGGACGGTTAAAGGTCCCGGCCGAGTTCAAGCGGGTGATCGACGAGAAGTACGGACAGCAATACTACATCACAAGTCTCGATGGGAAGGTTGCTCAAGTGTATCCCTTCGAGGAGTGGGAGCGGATCGAGCAGAAGCTGGCCGGGCTCTCCACCTTCAATCCTACGAAGAAAAAGTTTTTGGACCGGGTGAACTATTACGGCCAGATGGTGGAAATGGATGGGCAGGGGCGGCTCTTGATTCCGCAACTGTTGCGCGAGGCGGCGCAAATCAGAGGCGAGGTTGCGGTCACCGGCAACTTGACGCACTTGATCGTGCGCAACATGGAGTCCTACCGCAAGCAGGTCGAGGAAGAAAAGTTTACGCCTGACGATGAGAAGACGCTCGACGAATTGGGCATCTAGTGGGCGAGGGTTTAACAGACACCCCTCAGGGGGTTGGGCATGGTGGTGGAAGGGAAGCGAGCCATCTTTCACCAAATCATGTTCCGGTTCTTTTAAAAGAAGCGATCGACTTTTTAAACGTGCGGCGTGGCGGGAGTTATATCGACGCCACGGTGGGCCTGGGCGGACACAGTTACGAAATCGCAAAACGCCTCGGCGCACCGGGACATTTGATTGGGCTCGATAAAGACCCAGCGGCGTTGGACATCGCGCGCGAGAAGCTCGTTAGTCGTTCGTTGTTGGACGTTGGCGAAAGCGATTGGCCGAAGATTACGTTGCTGCATCGGTCTTTCGCGGAAATTGCGAACGGCCAACGGCCAGCGACCATCGACGGCATTCTAGCCGACATCGGAGTAAGCAGCTTGCAACTGTACGATGCGGCGCGCGGATTTAGTTTTCAGGCGGAAGGACCGCTCGACATGCGGATGGACCCGCGGTCGGAGCGTACCGCCGAACAAGTGGTAAACCACCTCGACGAGCGCGAGCTTGCCGATGTGATTTACGAATTCGGAGAGGAAAGGAGGTCGCGGAGAATCGCCAGAGCCATTGTCCGGTCGCGGCCGATACGATCTACCGCACATCTTGCGGATGTCATATCAGCCGCGGCCCGGCCAATGAATTCTGCAGAACGAAGGATTCATCCCGCGACGCGAACTTTTCAAGCTCTTCGAATCTTCGTAAACCGCGAACTGGACGATCTGCGGGCGCTGGTAGAAGCGGCGCCCCGGATTCTGAAGCCCGGAGGACGCGTGGTGGTGATCAGTTTTCATTCGCTGGAAGATCGCATCGTAAAGGATGCCTTCCGCGAGGGCAGTATTAAGGACAAGTACTTCCGGGTGCTGACGAAGAAACCGGTAACAGCATCGGAAATAGAGCAAGATCGCAATCCGCGGGCACGCAGCGCGAAGTTGCGGGCGGCGGAAAGGATTTAGAAAGCGCTGCGCTAACGCTCAGCGGACGGGCGAATGCGCCCGTCCCCACATGGTTCGGGGTGAGAGTTTAGATTCCGGAAAACCTGCCGGAGTCCCCGGCACAGCTGTAATGGCGTGCCGGGCGTTCAGGTTCTGAAAGAAAGGCGGACAAAGATCCGCCGATGGAGAAAGGCTTCCGGTTCGAAGCCAGGTTCTGGGTAGGAATTCGAGTTGGAAGGTAAGCGATGTATACAGGAACTTTGATTAGGGATTTGTTGGCGGCGGTCGAGCGCGCGGAACAAACGGCTCAACAGAAGCTGATGTTCGAACCCACGGAACGGGATCAGATTTTCGACGCACAAACTTTTCAGCAGACAGAACGGATTTTCGCGGGAGCGGCATAATGGCAACGGCTACAGTAGCAATCCGGATGGCGGTCCCAGCGGCGCGACGGAACACGTTCTTCACTGGAACGCCCGAGATTTACTTCGCCAAAGGCATCGACAATTCTCGTCTGGTGAAAGTGGAGGATCCCGGCCGCAATCGCGAGATGAAGCAGTTTGGCACGGCGCTGGCTTGTCTGTTTCTGCTGGTGTTCACCTATGCCTGGCAGCACTTCCGGGCAATTGAATACGGTTACCAGATCGAGTCGGCCAAGCGCGAACTCAACGACCTCACGGAAATGAACCGCGCACTGCGGTTGGAGGATGCCAGCTTGCGCGATCCCGAGCGCATCGACGTGATGGCGCGGCGCATGGGCCTCGTGCCGCCGGAGCCAGGTCAGGTGATCCGGATGGACAGCGCGTCAGTGGATTCGAATACGCCAGTGATGGCGAGCGCGGAGCCGGCGATGGTGCTCGCGGGGCAGTAGAGCAAGCTGAGATTCGCTCGGCAAGGACGGCCGAGGTGTCTGTCATCACACGATCTTATTTGGCGGTCCGCCTGACCGGTGGTCCGCCATGTTTGTCTGAGAACCGGCAATCAGCAGTCAGCAGTCAGCATTTAGCCAATACGGTTTTTCGCAGATCCCCAGGATCCGCGGGTGGCTGAATGCTGAATGCTGAATGCTGAATGCTGAGTGCTGATTGCTGAATGCTGAGTGCTGATTGCTGATGGCAGCCTTTCCCCATGGCTACTAACTCCAACCTCGGCAAGAACTCCCGGCTCTACCTGCTAGGCGGGATGCTTTTGTTCTGGTGCCTGGCGATTTGCGGCCGCCTGGTCTACCTGCAGATCTTCTGCTATGGCAGCTTCGTAAAGCAGGCCGAGCACCAGCAGCAACGCGAGATTCCGCTTTCCCCCAAACGTGGCGTGATCTACGACCGTGCTGGACATGAACTCGCCATGTCCGTGTTGGTGGATTCTGCATTCGCCGTGCCTACCGAAGTGAAAGATCTTCCGACTGCGGTCTCTCTCATCACGCGCATCACTGGCGAGGATCACAACGTGGTGTTGGCCGATTGCCGCAATCACAAGACTTTTTGTTGGGTGGCGCGCAAGGCCGATGACGAAACCATCGAACGCATTAAATCGCTGAACCTGCAGGGTATTCATTTTCAGAAAGAGCCGAAGCGATTTTATCCAGCGCGCGATCTGGCAGCGCAGGTGGTGGGGACAGTTGGAATGGAGGATGTCGGACAGAGCGGCATCGAGCATGCGTTCGACGAAGAGTTGCGCGGCCGCGCAGGAAAGATGTTTATCTCCGTGGACGCGCGCCGGCAGTGGTTTTCCGACGTCGAGAAGCAGCCCGAGCCGGGCGCGAGTCTGGTCCTGACGATCGACAAGAACATTCAATACATCGCCGAGAAGGAACTGGATCAGGCGATTCACGATACGCAGGCGATCGCGGGCACAGTCATTGTAGAGAATCCGCACACCGGCGAAATTCTGGCGCTGGCCAACCGGCCGACATTCAATCCGAATCTGCGCAAGCAGATTACTCCAGGAGCGCTGACCAACCGCGCAGTGAGCTACGTGTACGAGCCAGGATCGACTTTCAAGCTGGTGACAATTTCGGCCGCGCTCGAAGAGAAGCTGACCAATCCCGATGAAGTGTTCGACTGCCAGATGGGGTCGATCGTTTACAACGGCATGCGCATTCGCGACTCCAAGCCGCACGGACTTTTGCCGGTATGGGGAGTGCTGGCGGAATCGAGCGACGTGGGCGCGATCAAGATTGCGCTGCGTCTCGGCGAAGACAGGTTGTACAAATACATTCGCGCCTATGGATTCGGACAGCAGACTGGAATCGAGTTGCCGGGCGAGACGCGCGGCCTGACTAAGCCAGTGAGCCGCTGGTCAAAAGTCTCGATCGCGGCGATTTCCATGGGCCAGGAAATTGGGATTTCGCCGCTTCAGTTGTCGGGATTAATTTCCACGTTCGCCAACGATGGAGTGTGGGTGGCGCCGCGTATCGTCGCGGGGACGGTTGGGCCAAACAGCGCTCCGCAGAGCACGCCGCAGACCGTGGCGTTTCATCCCGGAGCGTCGCGGCGGGTGATTTCCAGTTACACCGCGGCCGAGATGCGCTCGATGATGCAGAAAGTGGTGATCGAGGGCACGGGCCGCAAGGCAATTCTGGAAGGCTATACTTCGGCGGGGAAGACCGGGACAGCGCAGAAGGTGGATCCGGCAACGGGCGCGTATTCGAAGACAAAATATATTGGCTCGTTCGCCGGATTCGCTCCCGTGAATAATCCGCAGATTGTAGTGGCCGTGATTCTCGATTCCGCGGTGGGTCTGCACCAGGGAGGACAGGTGTCGGCGCCGGTGTTTCGCCGGGTCACACAGCAGGTACTGGAGTATCTGCACACGCCGCACGATCTGCCGCTCGCGCCGCAACATCAATTGCTGCTGGCCCAGGCGAAGATGAAGGATAAAGATCTGGAAGAAGGAACCCCGGATCACCCTGGAGAACCGCTGGAGACAGCGGAGGTCAATAGTGATTCCTCGAGGCCCGCAGGGGGGAAGGACCGTGTGGCGCGGGCGCCCACGCCCGCGAATGCCGGCAGCGAAGGGAAGATAGTTCAGGCCGCGATGCGCCAAAGTGAGCCGGCGCCGAGCGCGGCAACTCAGCCGTTGCGGGCAAAGACTCCAGGCGCTCCGGATGCTGCCACAGAGCAGGCGAAAATCCCGGCGACAGGAACCGTAGTGTTAGATGTTGAGCAAGGCGGAATCGAAGTGCCGTCGTTCGTCGGGAAAACGGTCCGCGGCGCCGTCGAATCCGCGCAGGATGCTGGTCTTGAACTGGAAGCCGTAGGCAGCGGTGTGGCCCGGCAACAGTCTCCGCTGCCTGGAACGCACGTTGCCGCCGGAGCGCACGTAACAGTGCAGTTCGGACGGTAAGACGACTCGCTCCGCACCTATCGTGGAACCGGCTTCGAATTCCGCCGGATCCATTCCGCCAGCTCTAATTCGTTCAGCTTTCCTTCGGCAAGACGGAGGATTACAGCAATGGCCTCCGCCGGGTCAGCGCGTAGTTCCCAGTGATTGCAGGCCAGGAAGAGTCCTAACGCAAGAAAGCCGGCGCGTTTATTGCCGTCGTTGAAAGGATGATTGCGAACGATGCCGAAACAATAAGCGGCCGCCAAACGCGCGAGATCGGATTCGGGTTCGTAGGAGTAAAGGTGGAGAGGGCGGGCAAGCGACGCATCCAGGACGCCTTCGTCCCGGAATCCGGGCAATCCGCCGTGTTCTGCAAGAGTCTCTCCGTGGAGCAGAATCAAGGCCAGGCGGTCGACCCACTTCGGAGATTTCACTTCGCCAACGCTCGGAAAGTGTCTCGGTATTTCGCCATAAACTCGCGACCCTTGCTCAGCTGTTTTTCAACTTCGGGATCGTACGGGGTGAGCAGGTAGCCTCCTGGTGTTTCGGTCGCGAACAGCGTATCGTCCTTTTTTAACTTCAGGCGGACGAGCATTTCCTTCGGAAGCAGCACGCCTGTGGAAGTGCCGACGGAACGTAACTTGAGCTTCATTGGCGATCACCTTTGAATTAGTATAAACATTATAATGCTAAATGATGACAACGAGCCAGGTGATGTATGTTTTCGGTTTCTTTGGCCTCCGGGCATCGGCGCGGAAACGCGAGGCCATTCTCAACGAGCAACCCAAATCGAAGGTGGACAATGCCCAGGGCGATTAAGCTCCATGTTGCGAATCCTCAGCGTTCTCGGCGGTGAGCCCTTCCCCGTTTGACCCACCGAAAAACCGCGTGATACGGTAAACAGTCATACCAACTTGGCAGACCAGCTTGAGAGCAGAGACCGGTCACCATTCGAGGTTTGGATTTGTCCTCCGTTGAGGCGACGCCCGCCAGCCCCACTCCCGCCGTGCGCAAGACTGCGCTGAACGCCGTCCATCGCCAGATGGGCGCGAAGATGGTCGACTTCAATGGCTGGGACATGCCGGTGGAGTATCCTGCGGCAGTCGGTGGCGGCATCATCAATGAGCACATGGCGGTGCGCACGGGCGTCGGCATCTTTGATGTCAGCCACATGGGCGACATTCGTCTGGCGGGTCCACAGGCGCTGGCCGCGGTGCAGCATATTTCCATGAATGACGCGGCGCGGTTGGCCGTGGGGCAGGCGCAATATTCGGCGCTGCTCTATCCGCAGGGAACGTTTGTGGACGATGTGATCGTCCATCGGCTCGGCCAGGATGAATACCTGCTCGTGATCAACGCCGGTACGCGCGAGAAAGATTTCAACTGGGTGCGCGACAATACACGGCAGTTCGACTGCGCAGTGGAGAATTTGTCAGACGACTTCACGCAGATTGCCATCCAGGGGCCGAAGGGCGTGAACGTGCTGCAGAAGCTGACGGACGCGGATTTGAGCGCCGTGAAGTTTTACTGGGTCACGCGCGGAGCCGTCTGCGGGCTTAAGAATATTCTGATTGCGCGCACTGGATATACGGCGGAAGACGGATTTGAGATATACGTTCCGGCGGATGAAGCCACCGGTGCGCGGGTTTGGAATGAGGTTTTGAACGCAGGGAAAGAGTTCGGCCTCGTACCCTGCGGATTAGGATCGCGTAACACCCTGCGGCTCGAAGGCAAACTCCCGCTCTACGGCCACGAGATTTCCGATACGATTAATGTTTGGGAGGCTGGCCTCGACCGCTTCTGCAAGATGGAGAAGCCGGAGTTCATCGGACGCGCAGCGCTGGAGAAGGCCAGAACTGAAGGCGTGAGTCGCACGCTGGTTGGCTTGGAGATGACTGAGCGCGGCATCGCGCGTGACGGATATAAGGTACTGGACGTTGCCGGGCGCGAGATTGGATATGTCACCAGCGGGTCTCCAGCGCCGTTTCTAAAAAAGAATATCGCGCTGGCTTACGTGCCGCCGGAGTTCGCGCCCACAGGCACGCCGGTAAAAGTAGAAATTCGCGGGCAGGGCGTGGGAGCGCAGGTTGTGCCGACTCCGTTTTATAAAAGACCGAAGAAAGCCGCTTAACCACAGACGCAAAAGCAACAAGACGATTTAGCTAAGGAGCTAGAAGCCAGGAGCTAGAAGCCATCATGGGCTATCCATCAGATCGTAAATATACGAAACAGCACGAATGGATTCAGGCGAGTGGAACCACCGCTAGGGTCGGCATCACCGATCACGCGCAGGAAGAGTTGGGCGACATTGTGTTCGTCGAATTGCCCAAAGTCGGCGCGGACGTCACAGTAGGCAAGACGTTTGGCACGGTCGAGTCGGTGAAAGCCGTGTCGGATTTGTACGCTCCGGCCTCTGGCACGGTTACCGAGACAAACGGCGATCTGGCCACTTCGCCCGAGAACGTAAATAAAGATCCTCACGGTTCCTGGATGATGAAGATCACGCTGAAGAATCCGGGCGAACTGGATGCGCTGCTATCTTCTGCGGATTATGAAAAGTTCGTGGCGGAAGAGGGCGGACACTGAGGGAATTGCCGATTTCCCATTGCCGAATGAAACGAGCTTTTGTTTCCAATCGAAAATCGATAATTGGCAATCAGAAGTCATGTGATTCGGAGCACAGCTTGACCCAGCGGGTTGCTGTCACAATCCAACTGACCTCGAGTTACATCTAATTACTTCCTATGCGCTATTTACCGAAATCTCCCGCCGACCGCGAAGCCATGCTGATGGCGATTGGCTTGCGCTCGGTCGACGAATTATTTGCGCCGATTCCCGCGGAGTACCGGCTCAACCGTGACCTCAAAATTCCACGACAAATGGCGGAATCGGAAATCGTGGACTATTTCCGCCAGCGCTCGCGGGAAAACGGCGAAGGCTACATCAGTTTTCTGGGCGCGGGCGCGTACTCTCATTACCGGCCCGTCATCATTGATTCCCTGATCTCACGCGGCGAGTTCCTCACCGCATATACGCCCTATCAGGCGGAGATTTCGCAGGGCACGCTGCAATCGATTTTCGAGTTTCAAACCATGATTTGCGAACTCACCGGCATGGAAGTGGCCAATGCCTCCATGTATGACGGCTCAACCGCCGCGGCCGAAGCCGTGATGATGGCGGTTCGGCTCACTGGTCGGCGGTCAGTAGTCGTGGCGCGAAGTCTGCACCCGGAGTATCGCGAAGTGCTCGCCACCTATGCGACGCATCAGGGAATGCCGCTGTCGGTGGCAGGTTTCGGCGAGGACGGTCGACTGAATCTCGCGGAGCTGGAGAACTCGATTACGCCCGAGACCGCTTGTGTGTTGATCCAGTCGCCGAACTTCTTTGGCACGATTGAAGACGTCGCGGCGATTGCCGGGATCGCACACAAGCATGGAGCGATGCTCGTAGTGTCGATTGCTGAAGCTGTGTCGCTGGGAATTGTGGAGCCGCCGCGCGATGCGGATGTGATCGCGATGGAAGCGCAATCGTTCGGCGTGCCTCTAGGTTTCGGGGGTCCCCACTGCGGGGTTATTGCCACGCGGGAAAAATTTGTCCGGCAAATGCCGGGACGGCTGGTCGGCCAGACGGTTGACAGGCAGGGCAAGCGCGGATTCGTTCTCACTCTAGCGACGCGAGAACAGCATATCCGGCGCGAGAAGGCGACGTCGAATATCTGCACCAACCAGGCGCTGGTCGCATTGATGGTCAACATCTTTATGACCGTGTATGGCAAAGTCGGGTTGCAGGAATTAGCCAAACAGAACTTGGCGAAGACGGCATACGCCGCCGGACAATTCTCCGGGCACGGCAAAGTTCTCTTTGGCGGCGCGCCTCGTTTCAACGAGTTTGTGGTGCAGACAAAAGAAGACCCGTATGCCATCAACAACCGGCTGCTGGGACACAAGATGGTCGGTGGTCTGCCGCTCAAGAAGTTTTATCCCGAACTGGGGAATGCCGCGTTGTGGTGCTGCACCGAACTGACTACGCGGAGTGCGATCGACAAGGCCGTGGGGCTGGCTGCGGATAGTCGAGGTTCGATGAGATCTGCCAAAGAAGATGCCGCGGTTGAGGAGGTGGCGCGATGAAGCACATGACGCGCAAGGCCACCCGCCACGTTAATCAGAACGAGGGTCTCGTCTTCGAGAAATCTTCGGCAGGGAAAGCCGCATGGAAGCTGCCGCCGCTGGACGTGCCGGAAGTGGATTCATCTGCGCTGCTCGGCGCGGCTGAAAGAAAAACCCTGGGAAACATGCCCGAAGTGAGCGAGATCGAAATCATCCGCCACTTTACCCGGCTTTCGACGTGGAATTACGCGATCGATCTCGGCATGTATCCTCTGGGCTCCTGCACGATGAAGTACAACCCGCGAGTGAACGAAGCGGTTGCGCGGGTCGAGGGCATCGCGAATGGGCATCCTTACCAGCCGGAAAAGATCTCGCAAGGCGCCCTGCAGATTCTGAAAACGCTGAGCGAGTGCCTGATCGAAATCACGGGCATGGATGCGATCACGATGCAGCCCGCAGCCGGCGCGCACGGCGAGATGACCGGACTCCTCATGGTGCGGGCATATCACCATGCCCAGGGGCGTCCGCGTAAGAAGGTTCTGATTCCAGACTCCGCGCATGGAACGAATCCGGCGACCGCGGCGATGGTCGATTACGCTGTCGAAAATTTAAAATCCGACTCGCGCGGAATGGTTGACATTGCCGCTCTGGAAGCGCAGATGAACGAGGATGTTGCCGCGCTCATGCTCACCAATCCCAACACACTCGGAGTCTTCGAGCAGGACATCGCGAAGATCGCCGCGATTCTCCACGCCAAGGGCGGCCTGCTTTATATGGATGGCGCCAACATGAACGCGCTTGTCGGCAAAGTTCGGCCCGGCGATTTCGACGTGGACGTGATGCACCTGAACTTGCATAAAACATTTTCTACGCCGCATGGCGGTGGTGGGCCGGGATCGGGCCCTGTGGCAGTCAAGAAAAAACTCGAGCCATTTTTGCCGACGCCAGTGTTGGTGACCAAGTCTGACGGCACGCTCGGCTTTGAATACAACCGTCCGCAATCGGTGGGACGGGTGCGCGCGTTTTACGGAAACTTCGGAATGTTTGTTCGCGCGCTGGCCTACATTCAGGCCAACGGGCCAGATGGTCTGCGGCAAACCACGGAAGATGCAGTGCTGAACGCCAACTACATTCGCAAAGGTCTCGAAGGCACCTACGATTTGCCGTATTCCACGCCCACCATGCACGAAGTTGTTTTCAGCGACAAACTGCAGGCGAAAAAAGGCGTGCGCACCATGGACATTGCCAAACGTCTCATCGACTACGGATTCCATCCCTACACGACGGCGTTTCCGCTGATTGTGGCGGGCGCGCTGATGATCGAGCCGACCGAAAGCGAGTCCAAAGAAGAGATGGATCTATTCATCGAAGCGATGAAGTCGATTGCCGAAGAAGTGGAAGAGGATCCGCGAACTGTGCTCGACGCACCGCACTCGACCCGGGTTTCGCGGCTCGACGAAACAGCGGCCGCCAGGAAACCCGTCCTGCGCTGGAAACCGGCAATCTAATGGTTGATTGCTGATTTTTGATTGCCGATTGAAAACCAGCCAGATTGGGATTTTCAATCGACAATCAGCCATCAAGAAATCAACAACTCGAGCGTTTCACTTTGCCGAGATGTCCACCGACGCGCGCGTTGTCTCCCAGTCCAGGAGCAGCGTGCACCCGCTTCCCGACTTGTCGTAAGTGATCGTAAAATTCTCCACCGGCGAGGGCAGCTTGCTCACCTTTATGTCCACGCGTGCCAGTTCATCGCTCTCATACTTATAAGGGATGCCCCATTCGCCGGTCTTCTTGTTGACGATCAGCGTCCATTTGTCCGCGGTGGGTACGGTGAAGATGGTGTAGCTGCCGGCGGGAACGGTCTTGCCGCCGACCACAACATCGGCGCTGGGAACAAATGTTGTGGCCTCATTGGCCCCTGTGCGCCAGACTTCGCCAAAGGGGACGAGATCGCCATAGATCTTTCGGCCTCTCATGCGCGGGCTGGAATAATCCGTCTTGACAGTCTTGCCGCCGCCCAGATCGCACGTGGCTGAGGCCGGGGGGCTGGGTTTGCCTCCACCCATCTGCGCCAAGGCCGCGCTGGTAAACAAGATGGTGAGCAGCATGGAAAGAGCAATTCGTTTTCTCATGATTTCTCCTCGTGAGTAGTTCGCTATGGCCAAAAATGTTAGACGCGTGGGAAAGAGATATGTCAGCAGACCAACAATTATCCTCCATCGGTGGCAGCGGTTACAATCACCAGATGCCGGTATTCGATGAAAAGCAGGAAGAACTGGAACACTACGAAACCATGATGGGCGTGCCGCGCGGGCGCTTGGCGGTAACCATGGACACGATCACCGATGCCATGGCGCTGGTCGGCCAGCACGGCGTTTACTGCCAGAGCCAGCGCTGGCCGGGCAAGCCGGTAATGGATATCCAGATCATCATGAAGAGCTTGACCGACGCGAAAGAGTTGATCCAGAGCGTGATGGAAGAGCTAAAAAAGAATCCCTGATCGATGAACTTTATCCAAGCGCGAACCGTATCTAACGGCACCGACCGCAAATTGTTTCTCAGGACGATGTTCATGCAAGTGAAGAAAACCTCGCTGACTCTTGCTCTTACAGTGTTGTACTTGGCGATGGTTCCCGCGTTCGCGCAAACCGCGCCATCGACCGCACCTGCGACCCTAACTACCCAGGAGCGGGAAGCGGCACTCAAGCAGTTCGAAGCTACACGCGACAACTTTCTGAAATCCATCGCTGGACTCTCGCAGAAGCAATGGACGTTCAAACCCGCGCCGGACCGCTGGTCCGTTGCGGAGGTCGCCGAGCACATCGCGCTGTCGGAATCGGCGATATTCGGCTTGGTGCAGAAGCAGGTAATGACTTCACCTGCGGCGCCCGAGAAGCGCGAACAAGCAAAGGGGAAGGATGAGGTGATCCTGCGGAGGATGCCGGACCGAAGCCACAAGGCGCAGGCGCCAGAAAGCCTACGGCCTACGGGTCGTTGGGCGACGGAAGCGGATGTGACGAAGGCCTTCGAGGACAGCCGCGCGGCGACCATGGAATACATCCGCACAACCAACGACGACCTGCGCGACCATTTCTTCGACCATCCGGTGTTCGGGACTATGGATGGTTATCAATGGCTGCTGCTGATCTCGGCTCACAGCGCGCGGCACACCGCCCAGATCGAGGAAGTGAAAGCCGATCCAAACTTCCCGGGGAACTAGCAGGAATTGTTGGAAGACGACGCTAAGGTTTCACGGTCGCCATGACAACGCCGTGCGAAGCCACCGGCGCGGAAAACTTTCCAGTGAACTTCCCAATCTCTCTGTGCTGCCACAAATCGTGAACCGAAGCCGTGACGGGGCTGGGATATCCGAGATCCTCCCACTTCGCGGTGATTTCCTGCTCCGAACTCCCGCGATTCAGCAGGACCACGGCGCGGCTGCCGTCCTGTAATTGCTTTGCCCACACTTCCAGATCGCCGTTCTTCCAGACGCGTTCACCTTCGCGCCCGAGCGGGTCCTGATCCACCGCGATCACTTCTTTGTCGGTGAGAATGTCGTGGATCTCGGGCCGCATGTCGCGCAGGTCGTTGCCCGCGATCAGCGGCGCCGCCAGAATCGCCCACAAACTGAAGTGAGCACGATACTCGGTGTCGCTCATGCCGCCGTTGCCCACTTCCAGCATGTCAGGATCATTCCAGTGCCCGGGGCCGGCGTACGACTGCAACCCAACCTGCTGATCGAGGATGGCCAGCATGCCATTCGAGCAGCAGCTTCCGTCCGGCCATTTCGTCTGGCCTGCCCATTTGTCGCTGATGTCGCCCGTGGTGCGCCACAAATTGCCGCCCACTTCTTTTCCCCACAGCCAGGGTTTGGCCGTGCCCCATTCGCAAATGCTCAACACGATGGCGCGCCCAGAGGCATCGAGTGCGGCGCGTATGTTCGCGTAGGAAGCCTTCGCCTCCTGCGTGGTCGTATTGCACCAATCGTATTTCAGATAGTCGACACCCCCTGCCGCATACTGCAAAGCATCCTGATATTCGTGGCCAAGGCCGCCGGGACGCCCCGCGCAGGTCTTCGAGCCCGCGTCAGAATACACGCCGAACTTCAGTCCCAGTGAATGGATATAGTCGCCCACCGCCTTCATGCCATGCGGAAAGCGTTGCGGATCGGCGACGATGTTGCCACTCGCATCACGGCTCACCTGCCAGCAATCGTCGATGTTTACGTATTCATACCCGGCATCTTTCATGCCGGATCTCACCATGGCGTCGGCCATGCTCCTGATCATGTCTTCGCTGACGTTGCAGGCAAACTTGTTCCAGGAATTCCAGCCCATCGGCGGAGTCAGGGCAAGGTTCTTGGACGGGCTGTTGTTTTCTTGCGCAACGAGACCGGAAAACAGCAGTAGAACGACAGCGATTGTGACCAGAACTTGCCCGCTCGTCTTCATGGAAGCGTTTTATCAGAAAACGCAGAGATTTACACGCGGTCAGTTCGATGGGCGAATCAGGGTAGACTGCCAACCTTTTCGTCGAAGAACCTGGCCATCAGTTCGAGCGCTTCTTTGGTTTCGGGCAACTGGAAGTGATACCAAAAAGCGTGCGGCAGCGCTTCGAACACGACCAGTTGCGCGTCATTCCCGGCGCGAAGCAGAGCACGATGAAAGATGGAAGTATCGCTGAGCAATATATCGCGGGTGCTGGTCACTAGCAGACTCGGCGGCATCCCGTGCAAATCGGCAAACAGCGGTGAGAGTACCGGATCTTTGCGATTCGTCGTGCCCGCGTATTGATCGTCCGGAGGGCGATTGGGATCTTGCGGATGAAGTTCTCCCGGCAGGCCGTCGAGAGCAAATATTTCTCGTGAATCGCTCGGCCGGCTAAAATCCGCTAACACGGAAAACATGCCCAGCGCCCCCGGCAGCGGCAATCCCAATTGCTTAAGCCGCACGGCAACTTCGCAGGTCAGAATCGCTCCCGCGGAAGTTCCGAAAATCCCAATGCTCCGCGGCTTGTAGGTTTTCAGGAGCGCCTTATATACGGCGACGACATCATCGACCGCTGCGGGAAAAGGATTCTCCGGAGCGAGCCGGTAGTAGACCGAGACCACCTTGACCTTCACCAAATTCGCAATCGGGATTCCTTCAATGAGCGACCCGGAGTCTGAGTTGAATCCTCCGCCGTGCAGATTGATAAGCACGCGACTGCGATTCACCTCTGGAGTCGCGAGCGGCGTGATGATGTCGGTGCGGACGCCTGCGATGTTGGTCTCCTCGACGTTGACGGGATAAATCCTGCGAGCCTCGGCAGAATCCTGCGCGCGCCAGGCATCCGTGTGCACCCGCCGTTCGGCCAGGGTTTCGGGCCCAGATTTCTTTTGCGTGAGCGACGCCAGCCATCTCTGCGCCTCCGGGCTGATCGTCGACGGCATAGGAATGACGCGCGTGATGTGCGCGGTTCCGTCAGGATCAAACGTGGCGGAATCTTGTTGGGTCCCCGGGTTCGCTTGCGCAGCCGAAAATTGGGCGAATACGAACAGGAGTAGCCACAGCGGCCTGGCTTTCATCGGGACAGTTGTACCAGAAGAATGGAGAAAAATGAACCACAATGAACCACAGGGGAGCAGAGCAGAGCGAGAAGAACGGAATTACCCTGTGCCCCTCTGTGTCCCCTGTGGTTATGACTTTACGCCAGCGTGTACTTCCCCCGCTCAATCACCTTCTGCGAAATCTGTTGCCGAAGTTCGATAGTGTTGAACGGCTCGTATTTGGCCAGTCGGCGCAAAATTGCAAGCTGGGTGCGCAGCATGTCTCCGTCGGCCACGGCAGCAATCACTTTCTTCGCTGCGGACTCGATCTTCTCCATCGCCTGCGAGATGTAAACCCGCGTCATCGCGATGGGAAGAGCGGCA
>CZKJ01000165.1_pt1 | contig 50676 bp, 41 predicted proteins | sample 1122331 | NCBI WGS metagenome assembly CZKJ01 (sample SAMEA3539301, study PRJEB10725) | soil metagenome | biome: tundra; feature: field; material: soil | place: USA | collected 2010-05 | depth 0.15 m
AGGGTTGGATGTGTACTTGCCGGATTCGAATCTGGCGCGGGAGTTGAACACGGGGCAACGTTGCCCGCGAATCCGGCTCAGCCCAACGCAGCGGCGCATGCGGCAGAAGCTGCGAGGGCCGACAGGACAAGCGGTCTATCGGCGACGCAAGGCTTTAGTGGAACCGGTTTGGGGCACATTAAAAGAACAACGAGGGATGAGGCGGTTTCGATTACGCGGGCTGGAGAGAGTAAAGATCGAGTTCACCCTGGCTGCCATCTCGTTTAACCTGACCCGGCTCCTGGCCACCCGCCAGTCCGGGCCAGCAAACATAGCAACAATCGGCGAATTGATCGCGCCTGGAAGCGTTCTCACGCGGTCTCTAAAAGGCCGCGTCCATATATGGCGCCGTGCAGGGAGGTAAGGGCCTGCGAAGTCGATTCGTCTCTATTGCGTTAGAACTGGGGCGTCGCCTGCCTAGTGGGGCTTTTTGTTAAGCAAGCCTGAAACTCCGCCCAGAGGACTTTTCGTGCCGTTCTTAGCCCCTCCAAGCGCACCGTTCAACATGCTCCCGGCCATGCCTTTTACGTCCGGAACGAACTTTGGATCCGCCGTGGTCCCCTGGATGAGGAAAGGGATAGCATCCGCTTTCATTTTGAAATCGAGCGCGTTGCTTGGGCTCACGGTTCCCGCTCCGGTGACCGTACCGAGCGACGGTACGGCAAGGTTGATGTTGTCGGCGCGTGTGCTCTCTGCCGTTGCATGCACATCGGCGCTGAAATTCTGAATGGCTGTATCTTTTTCTCCCGCACCCTTACCCCCCAGTGCGGAGATGGCAGACATCTTCGAGCCCAGGCTAAAGCCGGACAGCGCTGAGTTCTGCATGCGGATGGTTCCGGTCTCCACCAGTTTGTCCACCGGGCCGGCGATGGAAAAGTTAATCGCGAGAGTGCCGCCTTTGAGTTGCGATTTCGGCGGCAAGATCACGCCCACGGCGGGCAGCATGGCTTCCAGATCGTCCACGGGCATGGCTTGGCCATCGAGTTTCAGATTCACGGAAGTAGTCGTTCCGTGCGCGTCGTAGTTTCCCGAGAGGTGCGCTACAGCCTTGCCCACGGTTAGGTCGCCCTCGGTCAAAGTGCCAACCTGTTTCACCAGATCGTGAGTGACGGAATACTTGAGTTGCAGCGGCTTTCCGGCTGGCGATCCCTTCTGCACCACCTGTAACTTTTCGGCGTTGAGAGTGCCGCTGGTCTTCGCCTCATGACCGTCGGAGGAGACCGTGCCGTCGAAGTCCGCGATGCCAGAGATGCCCGATGCGGGATCAATGAAGCCCGATGCCGCCAGGTTCATCTGGTGGACCGTAACCTTGGCCTGCAGGGGAGTAAGTTCGGCATTGCCCGGATTGATCGGTCCCGCGGTGCCATCGAGTTTGAGAGTGCCTCCGGCGGGCAGGTTGGCGGTCATCTTGAAAGGGAACGAAGTGGTGAAGGAAAAACTGGTGACGCCGATGTTCACTTTGGTATAGAGGCGCGGCTTGTCCGACCGAGGCCCGGTCACCGAGAGCAAACCATCGGTCACGTTCAGCTTGGCTACCGAAAGAGTCGGATTGCTCGTCGCTGATCCGCCGGCGGCGGGCGCCGCACTCTTATTGCCCAGGCTGGAAAAGTTCCATTTGTCCCCATCCTTGGAACGCACCAGATTGATCTGCGGTTGATTGAGGGTTAGCTCCGTGACATTCAGCGACTTGGAAAAAATCAGCGGGATCAGTTCGACTCCTACCTTCAGCGACTTGGCCTGCACGAACGCAGTTTTGCTGAAAGTGGGATCGTCGGCGATCGAGATATCGTCCGCCTTCACGGCGCCCGAAAACAGCGAGAGTGAAAGGTTGCCGACCTTTACCGGCCGTCCCAGGGCATCGCTCAACTCGGATTCCAGCTTTGGCCGGAAGGTGTTGGCGTCGATGAAGAAGGGAATGATGATCACGAGCAAGATCAAAGCGCCAACAACGATAGCCGCGATTTTCAGATTGCGATTCATAAGTCACTCCTCCGGCAGAAGTTCACCAATGGTTGGTGGGCACTGCGGGATGGAAAGTTGCACTATTTAAGCATTTTCTCAGCCGTCATTACTGATCGTTATTGATCATCCTCATTGATCATCCTCAAGAAGTTCGGGTGACGGCACGGTACCGCTTTCCACTTGTTTCTGGCGCTGGGCCCGGCGATCGTTGTCGATGCGGACCGAGGTTTCCAGTTCTTTCTTGGCTTCTTGCTTGCGCCCCATCCGGAGCAGAATCTGTCCTCTGAGGTAATGAATGTCGGTACGGAGAGGATCGAGCTTGCCGGCGGAATCGATGGCGCTCAAAGCTTTCTGGTAGTTTTGCATGCGCTGGTAGACCTTGGCGAGCCCGACGTAGGAGTTCAGCAGGCGCGGATCGCGGCGCAGCGCCTCGCGGTAGGACTTTTCCGCGTCTTGGTATTGTTGCATCAGGGTATAGACATCTCCGAGTTCGTCGTAGTTGAAGGCCAGATCGGGTTCCACGGCGGCATCTTTCAGAAATTCGTCGCGCGCGTGTTCGTAATCCTGCTTCTTCAAATAAGCCAGGCCGAGGTTGAAATGGACGAAGGTCAACTTCGGATTCGCGTTCTCCGCGGCCTGGAAATCGGCCAGCGCCAGATCGTATTGTTCGAGATTGAGATGCGCTTTGCCCATAAATAAATGGAACTCCGGCGAACCCTCGCCGGCCTTGATAAGTTGTGCCGTGGCCTTTTCGTCCCAATCTTTCTGGCCCGCGCGATGCGCGGCGATCGAGAGCACGTACAGGTAGCTCAGCTGGCCGGACTCCTGCGCCCAGAGCGGCTCGAGCGTGTTTGCCGCGTCCGCCCAGCGCTCCGCGAAAAAATAGCAAAGTCCCAGCAGGTGCCGGGGCTGCAGCGCGTCCGGTTGGTCGCGGACCACCGACTCGAAAGGCGGTATAGCTTTCAGGAATTCATTCTGCCGGAAATAGGCGAGGCCGATGTTCAAGCGGATTCCCGGCACTTGCGGCATCAGATGCTCCGCCTGGCGTAGCGTCTGCAAAGCTTTGGGCCATTGCTTGCGCCTCATGTAGACCACGCCCAAGTTCGCGTAAGCGCCGCCCACTTGCGGGTTCGCTGCCAGCACCTGCCGGAAGTTGCGTTCCGCCTCGTCCAATCGTCCTCGGGCGAGCGCATCCTGGCCCGCGCGGAAGAGCTGTGCCGGGTCTGCCGACGCGCTAGAAGAGGCTGCTGGCGCGGCATTTCGAGGACCGGGAACCGCATCCGGCGATGGGGTTTGTGCCGACAGGGCCGCCGCCGCACAGCTCAGCAGCAGGCTGGCCAAAACTATTAATCGTAGGCTCGCGCTTGACACTCGTCGTACTCTCTGCTGTAGTGTCCGCCAACCTCCGCGTTAAATTCAAGCGGGCGGGACGGGTTCAAGAGATTTGCAGTGCGCCACCCCAAGGGCAACGCCTCGATGGTTACGATTCGTGATGTCGCGAAGGAGAGCGGCTTCTCCTCGACCACAGTTTCGATTGTGCTGAATGACGCTCCGCTGGCGCGCTATATCCCGGCGGTGACCAAGAAGCGCATCGAGCGCGCCGCGGAAAAACTTGGATATCGTCCCAACCAGTTTGCCCGCTCGCTGCGCAGCAAGCGCAGCCACACGGTTGGCGTCATGGTGTTTGACATGACCGATCCCTACTGCACGCTGGTGTTGCGCGGGATTGAAAACACCTTATACCAAGCCTCCTACTTGCCCATTCTTACCGACGTGCACAACGAGCGCAGCCGCTTTGAGCGCTATCTTGAGATGCTGCTCGACCGCCGCATCGAAGGCCTGGTCGTCCTGGCCAACTGGCTTTTTCTCGATATTAATTTACTGGCCGATCTGGAGAAGAGCAGCATTCCCACCGCCATCATCGGCTGCGAACAAAAAGGGGACTCCATGAGCTCAGTGATCGTCGACAACGAAATTGGCGGCTACCTCGCGCTCGAATATTTGCATTCGCTGGGTCATCGCAAGATCGCATTTATCCGCGGTCCCAAGACCCTGGGGGACAGTTCTCCGCGTTGGCGTGGCGTGCGCAACTGTGCCAAAGCATGCGGCCTGGAACTCGATTCTCGACTGATTGTCGACTTGCCCGAATCGCGCGATCCGCTATCCAGCTTTGAGGCGGGCCAGAAACTGACTGAAGAGCTGCTCAAACAGAAGCGGGGGTTCACTGCAATTCTCGCCTTCGACGACATGACCGCCTTCGGCGCAATCCGGGCGCTTAGTAAGGGGGGTCTGCGAGTGCCGGAGCACTGTTCGGTGATCGGCTTCGATGACGTTGCCGCATCGGCTCTCTGCACGCCTGCGCTCACTACGGTGCGCCAGCCCATGGAAGCCATGGGAGCGGGAGCGGTGGACATAGTGATCGAGGGGATAAAGTCGGTGCTGGAGAAGCGTGAAGTTGGGGCTCACCATCGCAAAGTGGCGCCCGAATTGGTAGTCCGGGAGTCGACCCGGAGCGTGTAGGGTGCAGCGGGTGAGTTTGCAATAACGGTTTTGCAAGAATCAAATCGTCGGATGGGCTCGTTGTCCGCGTTTTTTCCTTGACAGAAGATGCCGAATAAAAGCACTATTCATACGATTTAATAAAGCTTCTGTGGGACTTTTGGACTTCCAAAACTTCAAGGGGAATACACAGTCATGAAAAGCGGTTTCCTGCGCCAGTTGTTGCTGCTCGCGGTTGTGATCTTTCCCATCGCCGTTTCTGCGCAAGATACCGGAGCGCTCACTGGCACCGTCCGTGACAGCACCGGGGCAGTGGTTCCAGGCGCCACGGTTAAGATCACGAGCGCCGCTGGGGGCAACGACCGCACACTGACAACGAATTCCGACGGTGATTATCTGGCTGCTGGTCTTCCGGGCGGTTCCTACGACCTGACCATTTCCGCCGCAGGATTCAAGACGTTCAAGGCTAAGGGCATTGCCCTCCGCGTTGCGCAGAAGGCCCGAGTCGATGCCACTTTAATCGTGGGCCAAGTCGCTAGCGAAGTTGTGGTGGAGGGCGGGCAACTGAATCAGGTCGAGACGCAATCCTCGGAGTTGGCCGGCACGGTTACGGGCAAGCAAATCACTCAGCTTGAGTTGAATGGCCGCAACTTCACCCAACTCGTCTCCCTGACTCCGGGAACCACGAACCAGTCGGGGAGCGATGAACCTGGCACGGGCGCGGCTACGGTTGCATATAGCGTGAATGGCGGTCGCACCGAGTACAACAACTGGGAAGTGGACGGCGCTAACAATCTGGACGACGGCAGCAATACCACCATGATCACCTACCCCAGTCTCGACGCGATTGCCGAGTTTCGGGTTCTCACCTCGAACTACGGAGCGCAGTACGGGAAGGACGGTTCTGGGACCGTCGAAGTGGAAACCAAGGCTGGGACGAACCAGTTTCACGGCGACGTTTATGAGTTCAACAGGAACGATGATTACAACGCCAAGAAGGCTTTTCAGACGAGCACTCCCGAATACAAGAAGAACGACTATGGTTTCACCCTGGGTGGTCCCGTTTTCATTCCTGGCCATTACAACAGTGCCAAGACCAAGACTTTCTTTTTCTGGTCGGAAGAGTGGCGGAAGGAGGTTGTTCCGGGTGTCGATTTCAATGTAGTCGTGCCTTCGGCCGCGGAGCGTGGTTGCCCAGGCGCGACCACGAACAGCGGTTGTGCGCAGGCCTTGACGGCGCCAGGAGCGGTCGGGGATTTTACCGATCTCTGTACCATCTCGCCGACGGATTGCCCCTCCGGCTTTACTAACGGTTCGGGCCAGACCTTGGTGCCGATCGACCCTAACGCGGTGCCACTGTTAGCCCAGATTTCCATGCCGAATACAGTGGACAACGCTGGTTTTAGCAGATTCATAGCATCTCCGGCGCAGGGGACCGATTGGCACGAAGACCTCATCCGGGGCGATCAAAACTTTGGCTCCAAGTTGCATCTGGCGATGCGCTACATTCACGATTCCTGGAATCAATTGCAGGCAACTCCCACCTGGACAAACGGCGCTGCCTTCCCAACTATCCAGAATACTTTCAACCAGCCTTCCACCAGCATGGTGGTACGCCTCACCGCGACAATTACGCCCACTCTCCTGAACGAGTTTGTTTTTGCCTACTCCGCCAACCACCTCATTTTCGGAAATGTCGGGGCATGGCAACGCCCGTCGGGGTTCAACATCGGGTTGTTCCAGAACGGCTTTGGTGGCGGCAAGTTGCCCGGAATTTCAGTAGGCGGCGGGGGGATTTTCAATTTCGCACAGGACGCCGGCTGGGTGCCCAATGGGCCGGTCAATGCCAACCCGATTTACACGTATCGCGACAACATATCCAAGCTAGCGGGGACGCACAATCTTCAATTTGGAGTCTACTTCCTAGCTTCCGAAAAAAACGAACTACCGCAGGCAGAACCCTCCGTGAACGGGTTCCTGACGTTTAGCTCCAGCGATACGACTGTGAGTACGGGCAATGCCTTTGCTGATCTGCTGACAGGACGAATCGCAAGTTTTTCGCAGGCCAGTTCACAGCCCAAGTATTACCTGCGCCATAAGATCTTTGAGCCCTATTTCCAGGATGACTGGCACGCCACTCCCAAGCTGACCCTCAACCTTGGCCTGCGAATCAGTATGTTTGGCACTTCGCGCGACGCCAAGCTCCAAGCCGACAACTTCGACCCCACGAAATACGTCTTTGGCGCCAGTTCCGTCAATGCCGACGGCAGCGCCGGCGGGAATCCCTTCAACGGTTTGGTCACCTGCGGGAAAAACGGAGTCCCCATCGGTTGCTATACCGGACATTTGTTTAACCCCGCTCCTCGCCTAGGCTTCGCGTGGGATCCTTTTGGTGATGGCAAGACGGCCATCCGTGGCGGATACGGCGTCTTTTTCGAATACACCAACGGCAACGAGGCGACTGCGACCGCGCTTGAGGGCTCAGCGCCGCTGGTTCAAACTCCAAGCCAACCCAACATTGTTGGGTATACAAACATCGGTGTCGCGGGCGAGAGTTTCCCGCTGGCCGTCACTTCATTGCCGCAGAAGGCGGTCTGGCCGTACGTGCAGCAGTGGCATCTGGACGTGCAGCATGAATTCACGAGAAACACCGTGGCGGTGCTGTCGTATGTTGGCAGCAAGGGCACCCACTTGGGTCGCCGTTGGGATATGAATCAGCTTCAACCGGTTCAGTCGAGCCAAAACCCGTATCTAGTGAACCATGAGCCTTTGAATCTTACCCCCGATTCCTTCGGCAATGACGACTGCACTACCGGCACGACGAGCTTGGGAGTGCCGATCCCCGGGTTCAACCCGAGCGGGCTGCCACAGGCTGGGACTCCCGCGGTAAACCTTTATGTCGCTTGCGGGGGCGATCCCGATTTCTTCCGTCCTTACCCAGGCTTTTCCGACATAAAGCGTCTGGACAACGCGGCTTCCTCGATCTACCACGGCCTGCAGGCATCGCTGCGCAGGACTGTCGGCGCACTGCAATTCTCGGTGGCGTACACCTACAGCCATTCCATCGACGATTCTTCTTCGGGGGGAGACACCGGGTTTGTTAACTCCTACGATCTCGCCGCCAACCGCGCCAGTTCCAACTTCGACCAGCGTCACGTGGTGGCCATCAGCTACATCTACGACTTGCCCTTCTTTAAGGGAAAGGGATTGACCCATTCGATGCTCGGAGGATGGCAGTGGTCGGGCATTACATCCATCCAAACCGGGTCTCCGTTTACCGTCATCAATGGGGGCGGCGGCACTTTGACAACCCCGGCGGATAACGCCGGCGTTGCTAATGGCATCGGTTTCGGTTCCTATCCTGACTTGGTCGGCAATCCCCATTCAAACATACCGGTGACACCCTCCGGATCGAGCTACGGCCCGGCTTACGGCAATCCAGCCGCCTTTGTCGCGCCCGTCGGTCTGACCTTTGGCGATGCCGGCAGGAACATCCTGCGCAATCCCACGCAAACCAATTTCGACATGGCTCTGTTCAAACACATTCCGATTGGGGAGCGTGTGTCCTTCGAGCTCCGAGCTGAGGCGTTCAACGTCTTTAACCACACCGAATGGGGGTACATTGGGGGCGGAGGCGGATCTGCTGCCAACAATAGCGGAATTACCGCTGGCTCGAATACCCTGAGTTGTTATGGTGGACCCAATAACTCGGCGGGAGATCCCACCAATTGCGGGGGACTCGGGTTCCTGAGCCCGGTCAACGCGCATAACGCCCGCATCCTGCAACTCGGTGGAAAGGTCATCTTCTAGCTGGCTTGTGATGCAGTAATTACAAAACCCGGCCTTCCACAAGGCCGGGTTTTCCCTTTTGAAGTTTGAGGTAGGGATGACTTACGGGAAGCCAGACATCCGGGGCTGAGACCGCCTCACCCCACCTGCACCTGCTGTGGCGCCGCCACGGACGCCAGCGCGCGCTCCAGATCTGCGATCAGATCGTCTGCATTCTCAATGCCTACCGAGAGCCGGATCATCTGCTCGGTGATGCCAATTCTACGGCGTTCTTCGGGTGGGACGGTCAGGTGCGAGGTCAGTACAGGAATTGATACCAGCGACTCGACTCCGCCAAGGCTCGGCGCCAGGGTGAACAGCCGCATTGCCTCGCTCAGTCGCCGCGCGTCCTCGCCGGTGCCCTCGACCTCGAAGGTGACCATGCCCCCGCCGCCGTTCATTTGTTCGCGGGCGATCGCATACTGCGCGTGGCTTTTCAGAAACGGATAATGCACTCGCCGCACCTTGGCATGTTCGGACAAAAATTCGGCTACGCGATGGGCGTTTTCATTCTGCCGGCCCACGCGAACCGCCAGTGTTTTCATGCCGCGCACCAGCACCCACGAAGCATGAGGATCCATGCAGTTGCCCAGCGTCGTGCGCGTCTCCCAGATTCTTTCGATTAATTCCTGGCGTCCGGCCACCACCCCGCAGATCAGATCGGAATGCCCGCCGAGATATTTCGTCCCCGAATGCATGATGAGATCGATACCGAATTCCGCCGGATGCTGATTGATGGGGGTGCCAAAGGTCGAGTCGATCATGCTGAGCACCTTGTGTTGCTTCGCGATCTCTGCCACTTTCTTGAAGTCGACTACGCGCAGCGTGGGGTTGGTGGGTGACTCCAGATAGAGCAACTTCGTGTTGGGACGAATGGCTCGCGCGTGCTGCTCGTACTCCGAGGTATCGACGAATGTGGTCTCGATGCCCATCTTTGGCAGCCACTGCGAGAGAAACTTGTTCACGCCGCCGTAGATATCGCGCTGCGCCACAACATGGTCACCGCTCTTCAGCAGCGCCATCAGCGTGGTCGTGATTGCTCCCATCCCCGAGGCGAAAGTCAGAGCGGCGTCGGTACCCTCCAATGCCGCAATGGTTTTTTCCGCAACCGTATTGGTTGGATTACCGTACCGCGTGTAGAAGTGGTCGGTGTGGGTGGCGCGCAGTTGCTCGTCGTTGTCCGCGACTTCGAAAGTGGAAGTTTGATAGATCGGAGTAGACAGCGGACCATTTTTCCTGTCCAGATCGGTTGCGCCGCGCACGGCCTTAGTCTCAGAGTGTTGGGTGGAGTGCCTTTTCATGAATGCCTCGCTTCTATCAGATTAATTGCGTGCGGGAAGTCCGGCAAGTGAAGCGTTCGGCTGTGTACCATTTATAATTCCAGCTTCATGAATCTAGGCCTGAAAGATCGAGTCGCTCTGGTTGCCGCCTCCAGTCAGGGGATCGGCCGCGCCACGGCGGAAGCCTTTGCAGCGGAGGGCTGCCGAGTTGGCATGTGCGCACGCAATCAACAGACTTTAAGGACCGCGGCCGAGAAGATTCGAAAGCAGCATAACGTGGAAGTTCTTGCCGAAGCTTTCGATGTAACCGACGCGGCGGCCGTGAGCCGTTTCGTGGCCGCTGTCGCGGAGAAATTCGGCGGCGTCGATATCTGCGTCACCAACGCCGGCGGCCCGCCTGCCAAAGGATTTCTCGCCGCGAGTCTCGAGGAATGGCAACGCGCCCTCGAACTGAACTTTCTCAGCACGGTATATTTCGCACGGGAAGTTATCCCGCACATGCAGCGCAAGCACTGGGGCCGCATCATTACACTCACATCGATTACAACCAAGCAGCCGGTAACCGATCTGGTGCTCTCGAATGCCGTTCGGGCCGCGGTAGTCGGGCTAGTCAAGAGCCTGGCCAATGAATTTGGTAAAGACGGAATCCTGGTGAATAACGTCGGTCCCGGCTTCACCGCGACCGATCGTCTGAAAGAGTTGGCCGTGGCGCGCTCTTCGGCGTCGGGAAAGAGCGAGCAGGAAATTTTCGAGGGTTGGGCCGCCGACGCGCCGCTCAAGCGCTTAGGCGAGCCCCGCGAGGTTGCCGAGACCATTGTCTGGCTCGCGTCCGAGCGCGCATCATACATTACGGGCCAGACCATTCTCGTCGATGGCGGCATGTATAAAGGGTTATAGAGTTTCGGAGCTTGCATGCGATCCATAGCATCCCGGATGTCGGTTATGAGTGGCGAAGGCGCGCTGTCAGTCTTTGCTCGCGCCAAGGAACTGGAGCGGCAAGGCCGCTCCATCATTCATCTCGAACTGGGCGAGCCTGATTTTCATCCGGGCGCGTCAGTTGTCGAGTCGGTCGCCAAGGCGCTCGCCGATGGCAAAGACCGTTACTGCGCCGTAGCCGGAGTTCCGGCCCTGCGCGAAGAGATCGCTACATACTTACAGCGCACCCGCAGTATTGGCGTTTCCGCCGACAATATCGTAATCGCCCCCGGCTGCAAGGCTGCGCTGTTTTTTGCCATGATGGCGCTGCTTGAACCGGGTGACGAAGTTCTCTATCCCGACCCCGGCTTCCCCGGCTATCCATCGATCACGCTCGGGCTGGGTGCCGTGCCCGTGCCTTTCGAACTGTCATCCCGCAACCATTTTCAGCCTGACCTGACTGAAATCGCAGCCAAGATTACACGCCGCACGCGCATGCTCATCGCCAACTCCCCGAGCAATCCAACCGGAACGGTGTATACGGATGCGGTGCAGCGAGGACTGGCGGAACTGGCCGTCAAGCACGACCTCTGGGTTCTGTCCGATGAAATCTATGCGCGCATCATTTACGGCGGAGAATATTTGTCCATGCTGCGTTATGCCGGGATGACGGAGCGAACTCTGATCATTGACGGCTTCTCGAAAAGTTTCGCGATGACCGGATGGCGGCTGGGCTACACAGTCGCACCGCCGGAAGTAGCGTCCGCGCTGGCGATGATGGCCATCAACAGCTACACCTGCGTGGCCGAGTTCACCCAATATGCCGCCATCGACGCGCTGCGAGACCGCGAGGGCACGACGCCACGCATGGTTGCGGAATTCGCCCGCCGAAGGGAGCAGTTCGTGCACGATCTAAACGGTGTTCCTGGATTTCACTGCGAACCTCCCGCAGGCGCGTTCTATGCCTGGGTTGATATTCGCGGTACTGGCGCCAGCGCCGAAGAAGTCTGCGGCATCTTGCTGGACGATGCCGGCGTCGCAGCCATTCCCGGAGCCGCGTTTGGCCCGTCAGGCAAGCATTTCGTGCGCTTCTCCTTTGCTTCGTCAGTGCAGAATCTGCGGGAGGCTGCGGCCCGCATCATGAAAGTGTCAGCGGCCTGGCAGGGAACTCTGGTCGAGCGGTAGGGTGAATATCGCGGCGGCCGGGAATAGACTTGGACGGACAATCAGGAGGCGACGCGGACTGCGGGAAGGGGATTGCAATGCGTGTGCTTGGGTACACTTGGGCAGGTGTGCGAACTGCCGACTTGAAATCAGCCGCGCGCTTCTTTGCCGGCGTCCTGGGCTTGTCCCTCAGCCACGAGGGTGAGGGGTTGGTCCAGTTTGAGGTGCCTTCGGGACAGCTGTTCGAGGTCTTCGGTTCGGAGAGTCGTTACTATCAGCTTCACGCTTGCCCAGTTTTGGCGTTTCAAGTGGTGGATGTACGCTCGGCCAGGAAGGAGTTGGAGTCACAGGGCGTCGAGTTCGTTACCGATGTCGAGGGCAACGAATCAGAAGCCTGGGTTTATTTTCGCGGCCCCGACGGCTACTTATACGAGCTTTGGCAGACGGCACGCCCCTTGAAAGCACTGCCGCCCAACTAGCGGAATAAGGTCCTTGCAACATAAACACGACGACGAAACAAAACTATGCTCGCGAAACAAATTGTTCTTTCGGCACTATCTCTAGCCGGTGCTGCGATGGGCCTGGCAACTTTCGCCTCCGCCCAAGCCCGTCCTTTTCCCGGGCCAGATGTTCAGCAGATTTACCAGCGCCTGCTCCCGCAGATTGAAAAGATCCCGGCCTTCGACCACCATGCTCACCCAGGTTTTTCCGACGATCCCGATGTCGACGCCATGGCCGCGCCTCCCGACTTTAGCGAGGCCCTGCGCACGCGCGACGATAATCCCGAACTGATTGCCGCGGCCAAGGCTCTGTTCGGGTATCCCTACGCTGATCTGTCGCCGGAACATGGCAAGTGGCTGGTCGCGAAAAAAGCCGAACTGAAGAAACAATATCCAGGCACGGCATACTTCAACATGATCCTCGACAAGATCAACACCGAGAGCTCCGTGGCCAACCGCGCCATGATGGCGGATTATCTCGATCCCAAACGCTTTCCCTGGGTATTCTTCGCCGACTCTTTTATGTGGCCGTTCAATAACGAACGCGAAACCGCGCGCAATCCCGATGAAGGCGTGTACATTCCTCTACAAGAGAAGATGCTGCATCGCTGGATGCAGCAGGAGAACGCTACCAAACTTCCCGCCAATTTCGATGGCTATCTAAAATTCATCAGCCAGGTGCTGGAAGACAACGCGAAAAAAGGCGGTATCGCCATGAAGTTCGAGGTCGCGTATTTCCGGCCTACGATCTTCGGAGATCCCGCGCGCGATCAGGCCGCGGATCTTTACCAGCACTACGTTACCGGCGGCGTTCCCAGCGAGAAGGACTACCGCACCTTTCAGGATTACATTTTCCGCTATCTCATTGAGGAAGGCGGCCGCTTAAAGCTTGCGGTGCATATCCACACCGCTGTTGGCATCGGCGACTACTTCAATCTATCGCAGAGCAACATCATGAATCTGGAGAGCGTGCTGCGCGATCCGCGCTACCGGAGCACAACGTTCGTAATGATTCACGGCGGTTATCCGCTGGAGAGGGAAGCAGTCTGGCTTGCCGCCATGAAGAATGTTTATCTGGATTCTTCGTTCGGCGAACTCGCGCAGTACCCGTCGGCTTTCAAAGATACGCTCAAGATGTGGCTGGAAACTTTCCCCGATAAGATCACTTTCGGTACCGACTGTTTCCCTTACAATGAAGTCCTGGGCGCGGAGGAGAGCTACTGGCTGGGCGCGGAATCGTCGCGCATGGCGCTGGCCGCGGCGCTGGCCGAGATGATCTCGGAGAATGAAATCGGCGAAGCCCGGGCTCTCGAGCTTGCCCACGGGTACCTGCACGATAATGCGGTAAAGTTGTACGGAGGCAGAGTCCACTAACCATGGCGAAAAAACTTAGAACCCAACAGTCGTCCGGTACAAAAGCAAAAGCAAGAGCAAAAGCAAAGAGCGCGAAGTCCCATTCTCGCGCGCAACGCGCCGTCACCAAACATGCGGCCAGCAAGGCCCCGCTTCAGCACATTCCCTGGCACAGGATTCCACTGGAAGATCTGAACCCGCTTCTGCAGCGGCAATTCGTGGTCGGCCAGGAAATTATGGTGGCGCGGGTGCTGCTGAAAAAAGGATGCATTGTCCCCGAGCACAGCCATCACAACGAACAGCTCACCTACATCCTGGATGGCGCGCTCAAGTTCTGGATAGACGGCCAGGAGATTGTCGTGCATGCCGGAGAAGTTCTTTGCATCCCGGCGCACATGCCGCACAAGGCTGAGGCACTCGAAGATACGGTTGACCTCGATGTTTTCAATCCTCCCCGCGCCGACTGGATCAACAAAACCGACCAATATCTGCGCGGTGAAAAATAGCCGGCCACTTCATGCCGATGCCGCTCTCCGCCAGGTCTGATCGAGGTTCTACACATAGCCAGCCCAAGGCCACTTTCAGCTTCCGCTGCATCGGCTGCGCTGCGATCTCTGCAAGTGCCGCTCAGGATTTTCGCTGCTCGGAGTGCGGCAACTTACTCGAGATTACCGACCCCGCTTGGAAGTCCGCGCGCGCCGACGCTCTAAAGTCCATCTGGCTCGACCGCCGTTCCTCAAACGCATTCCTCGATCTCAGCGGCGTTTGGCGATTCCGCGAACTTCTGCCTGCGCCTGATTCCGCGGACCAGGTGATTTCTTTGCGCGAAGGCAACACTCCACTCTACGAACTTCCGCAAGCCTCCCGCATCACCGGCATCTCGCGCCTCTACGCCAAACATCAAGGCATGAATCCGACCGGCTCGTTCAAGGATGCGGGTATGACGGTCGCCGCCACCTTCGCGCGCCAAGCAGGTTACCGCTGGGTGGCCTGCGCATCCACCGGCAACACGTCGGCGTCTATGGCCGCCTACGCCGCGCGGGGCGGCATGCGCAGCCTGGTCCTTGTGCCCGACGGGAAAATTTCCTGGAGCAAATTATCTCAGGCCCTTGACTACGGCGCCCTGACCTGCCAACTCCGCACCGACTTCGATGGCTGCCTGCGACTGCTGCAAGAGCTTGTGCGGCGCGCCCCTGTCTATCAGTTGAATTCCATTAACCCGTTCCGGCTGGAGGGCCAGAAAACTCTCGCGCTTGAATTGATGGAGCAACTCGACTGGCAGCCGCCCGACCACATCATCGTGCCCGGCGGTAACCTGGGCAACAGTTCCGCGATCGGCAAGGCGTTGCTGGAAATGCTCGATCTCGGCCTGATTCCACGTCTACCGAAGTTATCCGTGATTCAGGCTGAAGGCGCCAACGCGTTGGTTCGGACTCTGCGCGAAGGCGGAGGTAAGCATCTCGTGAGTGTGCAGCCTGAAACGCGTGCCACCGCGATCCGCATCGGCAATCCTGCCTCGTGGGAAAAGGCCGTAAGAGTCATTCAAGCCAGCGGCGGTGCATGTGACGAGGTGAGCGAGATCGAGATCGCGCAGGCTAAGGCTGAAATCGGCGCGGAAGGAATTGGCTGCGAGCCCGCTTCCGCGGTCACTCTTGCCGGCCTGAAGAAATTGCTGCGCCAGGGCTTTGTGAAGCCCGGTGAAACCGTCGTGCTGGTGCTCACGGGAAACCTGCTTAAGGATCCAGACTTCACCATGGATTTCCATCGCGGCGACCTTTTTCGCGACACGGTGAATGAGCGCGACACCGCTTCCTTGAAGCGGTTGCGCCATCCTCCCGTTGTCCTCGATGCCACTCTGGACGCGGTAATCGAGACCTTGGAGCGGGCAGAGAACTCTGACCCCCATGCACTCTAATGGTTAAGAAGAAGAGCACGCGTCCAGCCCCACTGCATCTGGCTCTCCCAGCGACCTCGGCCAATCTAGGCCCAGCCTTCGATGCTGCCGCTCTGGCGATGGATTTGTACATCACGATCGATGCCCGGCCAGCGCCGGACTTTTCTATTCGCGCTACGGGACGCGATCCAGAAATCTGCCAGGCCCTGGAGAATCATTTAATCCTCACCACCTACCGCGAGATTCTGCAAGCGCGGGGTGCGGAAATTACTCCGCTATTTCTTCGAATCAGAAACGATATCCCCATCGGCAAAGGCTGCGGCTCTTCTGCGGCGGCTCGCTTGGCGGGCATTGCCTTAGCCAATCACTTCGGCTCTTTGCGCTGGAGCGATGCCCAAATTATTGGCGAGGCCTCCCGGCGCGAGCATCATCCCGATAACTCCGCTGCCTGCTGGATGGGCGGCCTCGCTGTGGCCCGCATGTCGGGGGAAGCTGAGGCTCAGGTAGCCTGCATCCGGCCGAAAGGGAAATGGCCGTTGCTGCTGGCCGTCCCCGAGCGGGCCCTATCCACTGAAGAAGCCCGCCGGGTGCTTCCGGCACAGTATCCCCGCGCCGACGCCGTGGTCAACATTCAGAACTCCATGTTGCTGCTCGCTGCCTTTACGCAGGGACGTCACGAGTTGCTTGCATCCGCGCTTGAAGACCGCATCCACCAGCCCTACCGCGCCAAGCTCTGTCCGCTGCTGCCATGCCTGCAGGGAATGACAGGAAAACCGGGCATTCTCGGCGCCGCCCTCAGCGGCGCGGGTCCATCGGTTGTGGCTTTTCTCGATCCCCGTTCATCAGCTCTGAAGACGAGAAAAGTTGTCGCTGCCCACCTTGCCAGCAAAAAGCTCCGAGCCGAATTGCTTCTCACCTCCATCACCTTAAGCGGTGCCCGCGGCTACAAATCTAACCTCCGCTAATGGAAGGGACTTACTAAGAAAGTGACGCATGAACGAATCCTTGCATTCGGCTGCGTCTGTTGATACAGTGGGCGTCAAAAGGGCACCAAAGTGCCATTTACCGGGCAAAATGTCCGGGATATTTTAGTTCTTCCCCCGAATCGAAACTTTCCCGGTCCGTGCGTGTTTATTACAACCGTACGGGGCGCGTAAGGAATGAAGTCGAAAATGCAACATCACGTCCAGCCGCGTGAAAACGTCCTGCACGGCAATGAGCAGGTCTCGGAGGAGATCCAGAAGTTTCTTCGCGCCGTGGACTCCTATCCCGACCGCGTTGCCAAGGAACCCGGCCTCAGCTTCCGCCGGCATCTATCCAGCCTGTTCGCAACCTCTCCCAAGCCCCGTCGCCACTAGTTAGCGAATCTACCGGCTAGCGGGCGGCACGATGCCGTTCATTCGCAAATATTCCACCATCTGCCCGTAATGGTCGAAACCATGAGCCGTAACGCTGGTTGCCAGTCCCAGTCGCGTCACCGATCCTTCTCCGAACGGGCTTTTCAGCGGTTCCACCAGGTTCTTGTCGTTGACGGTCGCGATCGCTTTATGAACATAGACGAACGAATCTTTCAAATAGGTCAAGATCTCCGCCTTCATCTTGACCGACGCCGGACCCGATTCGTCGCCCACATCCACCGGAACTTTTTCACTTAAAATTGCCGCCCCAAAGATATAGTTCACCGCGGCCACGTGCTTCACTTGCTCACCGAAGGTACGGACACCCTTGAACTCGCCATTGCTGGGTGCGAATCCGAACTTGTCTTCGGGCATGGCCTCTGCCGCAGGAACAAACTCATGCTCCATATTCATGACCGAGCGATCCAGTACCTGCGTGACCGTGCGATGCTCGTCCTTCTTGTTTTCCTGAGCGACGCCTAGACCCGCCAATACCAGCATGCAAACTGCAAGATAGCTAAACTTCCTCATAAATTAATTCCTCCGTTTGAATTACCCTGTGTTCCTCTGTGTTCCCTGTGGTAAAGATCTTGCAGTTGGCGGCCCAAACGGCCACTCCGAGTCTTTCCACGCACGGATCATGTAAATCAACAGCCCCACCAACAGTATCACCACCGCATACCGTATTTCCTTTTGCCAGTTCGCGCGATTGAACAAGATAAACACAAATCCCGCGATCGCCACCAGCGCCGGCACCGGATACAGCCACATGCGAAACGGGCGCACGACATCCGGCCGCGTCATCCGGAAGACCAACAACCCAACCGCCTGTACTAGAAATTGCAGAATAAGCCGAATCACCACCAGCGCCGCAATCGCGTCCTTTAGCCGCAGAAAGCAGAACGCGGCCGCCGCTACTCCCAGTGCTAATAGCGAAACATGCGGGAAGCGGTAAACCGGATGCACTTTGGCAAATGCCTTGAAATAGTTCCCATCCAGCGCGGCCGCATACGGCACGCGCGAATACCCCAGCGTTAGCGAGAAGACCGACGCAAACGCGGTCACGATTACCAGTCCCGTCACTAACCGCGCCGCCCACGGCCCATAAATCCTCTGCATAAACAGCGACACAACATACAACCCGCTGTTGCTCTGTCCTGCCTGCAGCATTTCCCGCCAGGGAATCACGGCCAGAATGCACAGGTTCATCATGAGATATAGACAGGCCACCAGCAGAATGGAAAGCAGCAGAGCGCGCGGAATATTCCGCGTCGGATCTTTTATTTCATCGCCCAGGTAGCAAACATTGTAGTAGCCCCAATAATCGTAGGTGGCCACAAGCATGGCTCCGCCCAACCCGGTGAAGAATCCGCGTGAGAGCGTGAACGCGCCCGGAGGAAAATCGAAGGCACGAGCCGCGTTGAAGTGCGTCAGCCCGGCGAAGATGACCCATCCAATCGTTCCCATCACGCCCAGCCACAATACTTTCGACAGGCGACCGATCACCGTGATCCGCCGATACAGCAGCAAGATCGTGAAAAAGCAGATAACGATTGCCAGCGCAGTCCCCGGCGTCACAATCCAATTCACCTGAAGCGATCCTGCCCATGGGATAGGCAAAGCCGCAGTGTGCGCGGCATACACTGTCTCCAGGCTCGGCCAGTAATAAGCCGCGTAGCCGGCCAGCCCGATGCACCCGGTGGCAATCGAAAGCGGTGCGCTGAAGGAAAGTTGCCAGATAAACAGGAACGAAATCAGCCGCCCCCATTTCCGGGGCCCATAAATCTCATTCAGGTAACGATACGATCCGCCCGATCCTGGCATCGCTGCGCCCAGTTCCGCGGACACCAGCCCGTCGCACACCGCCAACAACGCGCCCACCACCCATCCCAGCATGGCCTGCGGCCCCCCCATCGCGCTCAAGACCAGCGGCATGGTGATGAACGGCCCCACGCCAATCATGTCGATCATGTTGAGCGCAGTCGCGCTGCCTAGGCCCATCCCGCGAATCAGGCCGGGCGAACTCGAATCTTGTTTTGTTGGAGAACCCATGCGTCGGTCGGATCGAAACTATTTTTCTCGGATGAAGCTTGAGCTCAACGGCCGGAATGAGGCAGGAACGCTGCCATCGTCAACGGACACTCCCACATGCACGTACGTGTCGGTATTTTCAAGGAGACGCACTTCAACCTGGTATGTCTTATCTTCGAATTCGAGTTCATAGGCGTGTTCGTCTGGTAATTCAGCAACGAGCTCCGGCCAGGACTTTGCACTCCACTTTTTAACCTCAAAATCTAGAACAGGCCGCCACTGCTCTCGTCGGTTCATCTCTCAAGTCTCGCGTTTACTGGCAACTGGCCCCTGGCAACTGGCTACTGCTTTTCATGCCCCGCGCTCAATAAATTTACATAAAGCCGCACCGCTCCCGGCACGCCCGCAGGCAACTGGCGAAAGAACGCGTATCCGGTGTAGATATAAGTTCCCTTGCCATACTGCGCGCGCAGCAAGCCGCCCTTCTGCGCGTCTTCCCCGGGATCGTGACAGGCCAGCAGCGGCTTGAAACGTTCATCCCATTTGTCCATGAAATAGAGCCCGCGCTCCTGCACCCAGCCGTAAAAATCTCGGGCGGTGATCGTGTTCGGATAATGAAATACTCCATCTTCAGGCGCTAGAATTTCGACCGGCGCCTCCTCCACGGAAACCCGCGCCCGGCTCAGTTCCGCAGAGTAAGGCGTGAAATGCCCGCTGTTAAAATCTCCCACGCCGCTGTTGTACTGCACCACCAGGGTTCCGCCCGCGGCCACAAAATCGAGCAACTTCTTGTTGTTCGTGGCCACATCTTTTTGCGTATCGTAGGTGCGAATCCCCAGAACGATCGTTCCGTACGCGCTCAGGCTTGCCCCGAGCGAAGCCGAGGGGTCCTCGCTGGCGAGTCTCTCGGGCGAAATCAAAGTCACATTCATTCCCACCTGCTCCAACACGGTGGGAATGTCGTCGCCCGCGCCCATGATATAGCCGATTTTCAAGTCATGCGGCGCCTGCACGTCCACGATGCTGACGCGCTGTACTGCCGGTTGGTAATAGTAGAAGCTGCCCAGATCCTCGCGAGTCACCAGAGTATAGCCCTCGCTAAACTTCTCGCCGCTGGTTTCCAGGATCGCACGCACCTTGGCACGTCCTTCCTGCAAGCCGGCAGGGAAGACCTTGAACTGAAAATCCTGCTTCTCCCCGCGCCGTGTAAACTTCACCGCAGTCTGCGCAGGCTCGGACCGCCAATCCGGGGGCAACTCCAGGCGCAGCACGCCCGGCGTGTCACGGCTAAGGTTGCTGGTTACGCCCACCGTCACCGTGGAGCTTGCGCCGTTGTGGGTTGAGATCACGTGCATTGCCGGCTCCAGCGCCACCGAAAACGCCGGGACCACGGCCAGCGGACGCGCGTGTTCTTTCCCGGCATCGTCCACGAATCGGGTGACGATCGTCGCTGCGATGCCATTCTTTTCCTGTGCGTCGCCCGCGCCTGCAACCGAATACTCTACCCGCGCCCGCAGTACGGGAGGCGGGAACGGCAGCGTCGCATACCTCTCGTCGTCGATGTGATTCACGCTCTCGGTTTCCGGATCATCGCGATGCCAGTACGGCCGCGTGTACTCGGCGTTCTTCGGCACGCGCAATCGAAAAGTCGCACGCTCGTTGTCTCCCGGCTTGATGGCAACCCGCCTGGTCTTGTCGGAAATCGTGCCCCACCCTTCTGGCACCTCGAGTTTCAACCTGTCAAGAAAGAGGCTATCTTTCGAGCCATTGTGAAAATCCACCGCAACCAGAAACTCCTGTCCCGGTGAAACGGTAGTCAGCGCGTCCGCTTCTTTCGCAACTTCCTTCGCAACCCTGCCCTCTGATCCCACGCGAGCAACCACCACCGCCGCCAGACTTACGTGCAGAGCCTCGTTGAGCGCCGTCTGCGCCTGCTCGCGCTTTTCCTCCAGCCGCATCAGCAGATCAGACTTGGCTACGGTGCTCAGACTGGCTTTGCCCACTTCCGTATGCGCCCGCTCCAACTCTGCAACCACTTCCATTAAAGGCGACGCTGCCGCCGACGAATCGTTCCCCTTCGCATGCTCGCTCGCTTGGACAATCTTGTTCGCGACCTCGCTCAATTCGTGCCGCAACTGCGGAACCTTCGACTCTTCCGCACCCAATCGCGCTGCCAGCCCCGACAAACTCGTATCAATCCCATCAAAGAAATCCTTCTCGTGCCCATCTTTGTCCAGCTTCGCGGGCTCTAGCGAATCCACCAGCTTGTAGAACGTAAACCGGTCTCCTGGATCGACCGTCCAGTTTGCGGAGCCCTGCGAAAGCTGATGCCGCAATCCCTGCATGGCGAACTGCACGTACGAGCCTCCCAGATCCGCGCTCGGCTCACCAGTATTCAATTTCACCGTCCAGTTCGCATCCGGACACGTCATCGCTCCAAAGCCGCACACATTGCCGATGTACAGCTTCTTTGCCTGCCATGGCTGCAGTCCTTGCGCGATCTGTTCGGGAAACCGCTTCGGGTCCGCTGCTGCCCGGAACGCCTCTTTCGTCAGGATGCTCGAGGCCTGATGATGTCCGTGTCCGTCACGGTCTGTTCCGGAAAATCGAGCCACGAGCACATCCGGACGAAACGTTCGAATCACCCGCACCATATCCGCCAGCGCCACATCGTGTCCGCCCCACTTCGCAAAAGTCTCGTCTGGATTTTTCGAGAAGCCGAAATCGGCCACGCGCGAAAACCGCTCTTGCACTCCGTAGTACTCGTCCGCCGCCAGTAGTTCCAGCGTGCGCAGTACGCCCAGCACATCCGACAAATTACTGCCGACTTTATTCTGCCCACCCTCGCCGCGATTCAGCGTGATCAACAACACACTGGCACCGCGCCCGCGCGACTCCAGCGTCAGCATCCCGCCATCTTCATCATCGGGATGCGCCACGGTCTGCATCAGACGAGCAGTCGTGCTGAGACGCCGCAGCGCCAGCCGCAAGCCAAGAGTTCCGTGATCTTGCGGAAGCTCGGGAGGAGTTCCCTGATAAGGTAGCTGAGGAAGGTCCGTTGCCGCTGTTTGTGGATTTTCAGCCGCCGGCGCCGCGGCAACCGGACGCGCAGGGCTCTCCCCAGTCCGCTGGGGCGAGGCTACCAGCAGGACGGGAAACACAACTAGCATTAGCAAAAATGAGGTGTGGGTGGATGCGGCTTTTGCGAAACGCCGTAAGCGCCGCGTCAAGCGGCTCGCGAGATGGTTAGGTACCAAGTATTTCACCCTACAAGGATGGGGCCTAACCCCGCTGGGACGCAAATTCTTTCCCCCAATGTACCCTGAACATGGCAGCGGCATTCTCGCATCGAGGACACGTAACGGCTAATCCACAGGACCCACGCGCACGCGCAGAGTTCGTGGGATAAAGAAATAGGTCAAAAGAGCCCCCACCATCAAAATCCCCGCAATAATATACAAGGCAGCCGATCGGTCCGAAGAAAAATGTCTCGCCCAGATGGGAATATTGGGTCCAACATAACCGCCCAAATTACCCACCGAGTTCACGATGCCAATGCCCGCTGCAGCAGCGGTACCGGCCAAAAACGCCGACGGCAACGGCCAGAACAATGGCATGGACCCAATCACTCCAAGTGTGCCCACGGACAAGAAGATGATCGCCAACACTGGATTCGACGCAAAAACTCCGCTCAAAACCAGAGCGGCGGCTCCAGCCACAACATTTGCCACGTAATGGAGACGACGCTCTCCGGTTTTATCCGAATGATTGCTCAGGAAAATCATTCCGATCACGGCCACGCCATACGGTATCGCGGTAATCAGGCCTACCCGAAGATAACCTTTCAAACCAAACGCCTTCACAATCGTCGGCAGCCAGAATGCAATGCCGTACAAGCCGATCATCAAAGTGAAATAGATCACGCACAGCACCCAGACTTTCCCGCTGGTGAAAGCATCCTTCAGGTTATGCTCGGTTTTGTGCTTGTCTTCCGCTTCGAGGTTCTGCGCCAGCAATGCTTTCTCCTCGCGCGTAAGCCATTTCGCTTCTTCAATGCTGCTGTCCAGATAAAAGATCACCAAAAAGCCAACGAGAATGGAAGGGATGCCTTCCGCCAGAAAAAGCCACTGCCACCCCGCCAACTTCATGGCGCCGGAAAGCGTATCCATAATCCAGCCGGATATGGGATTGCCCACCACCCCCGACACAGCGATGGCCGCCACAAACCAGGCGGTTCGTGTGGATCGCAGTTTTGAGGGGTACCACAAGGTCAGATAAAAAATCACTCCCGGAAAGAAGCCGGCTTCGGCCAAGCCCAGCAGAAAGCGCATGGCATAAAAAGACCACTCACCTTTTACGAAGATCATGCACGCGGATATGACGCCCCAGGAAAGCATGATCCTGGCAATCCACATGCGCGCGCCGAATTTCTTCAGCAGCACATTGCTGGGAACTTCGAAAAAGAAATAGCCGATAAAGAAAATACCGGCGCCGGTGGCGAATGCCGCATCGCTCATCGACAGATCTTTCAGCATCTGCAGCTTGGCAAATCCCACGTTGACCCGATCGAGATAGGCCAAAATGTAGCAAAGGAAAAGGAAAGGTACTATGCGCACGTCAACCTTGCGATAGGTTCTCGCCTCGAGACTTTGCGTGGGCGTCATAGCTTTCAGGCCTCCCTGTCTTGAGTTTCCGTTTTAACGTAGACCGCGAAGAAAATTGAGCACAGCCGAGACGAGCACTGAGAACTGAGAACTGAGAACTGCTCTACTCTCCCCGCCCTTCCTTCAGCGTCTCCTGACAAGTGCTGGCGGCCGTCAGCACTTCATTGAAGGCGGTTTCTTTCCGCAAGTCCTTCAATAGCGGATCTCCCAGCAAGGCCGAGTACGCGCAATAATTTTGCTGCACTGCCGCTTTCAGCACACGCAACGCGGCATCTTTCTGGCCGCAATATGCCATCAGTGCGCCCACGTGATACCACGCCTCCGGATCGGGCTCCGTCATCACTGACGATTCCGCCTCCCGCACAATCCTGTCCATGTCGCCCGGCCGCTGCGCCTGGGTGCAAGCAACCAGCAAGTCGCGGTGATAGAACGAAGCCTTCGCCACGTTCTTAACCGCCTCCCGCGCCTGCATCACATTCCCGGCAGTCAGATAAACATAGGGTGTTGCCCACGCGGCCCACTCCGAACCGGCGTCCAGATGTACGAAGTCCATGGCGCGATCCGTCTGTCCCAGTTCCATAAACGCCCACGCACAGGACCGGAAACTGAAGTTCCCGGGATCGAGCGACCGTGCCGTATTGCACTCCTGCGTCGCCTTCTCCTGCATGCCCGCATAGCGCAGCACATAGCTGAGCGCGAAATGTGCATCGGCACTTTGTGGTCTCCGCCGCACAAGGTCCGTGGCTGCATCATAGGCGCGGCCCAGTTCGCCCCGCTCCACCCGGTTGACGATCAAATTGCTGGCTGCTGCCACCCGGTTTGGATCCAGAGAGAGCGCCCGCTCATACGCGGCATTCGAACGCTGGAACATGGCCTCTCCGCCTCCGCCATAGGACGAATCGAAGTAGTACCGCTGTCCCAGCGCTTCCCATGCGGGCGCATAATTGCGGTCTTCTCCTACCACATGTTCCAGTACTGCGATCGCATCCTTGTTCGGACCAGGATCATGCGGCAACGCCAGACTATGCAGATAGAGATCGTAGGCTTCCTGACTCTTCGGACGCGACGCCGTGCTCAGGGCTCCCGCCGCGACGCCCAGCGCGGGCAACAGTCCTTGCTGCACCTGCGTGCTCAATTGCGACTGTAGAGAAATCAAATCGTTCACCGACGCAGTTGCGCGCCCCTGCCACAGCAGCCGGTCATTGGGCACGTCAATGGCCTCCAGGGTCACCGTCAACTGTTCGCCCTGGCGCATGAAGTGCCCAGTTAACAGCCTGCCCACGTGCAGTTGCAACCCCACTTTGCGCGGATCAAGGTCCAGCTCCACATACCTCCGGGTCACCGACGAAGGCCGCACTTCCAGCGACCGCGAATAGCTCAAGACGCTGGTCAACTCATCCGCCAGCGCAAACCGAAGGTAATCTACGCTGATGTCGCCGTTCATGTTCTGCAGCGGAAGTACCGCGATGGCATTCTTCTGCTCCGCGTTCGCGACCTCACGATGCTTCAGCCAATAAGCTCCCACAGCCGCCAATACCGTCACCAGCATCGCCAGACTGCCCAGCAACAGCCAGAACTGCCACCGGCTGCCGCTTCGGCCGAACGTCTTGCTCGCGACCCGCAGCCTCCCGGAGTGCAGTCCGCTCCTCACCTGCCCGGACTCGTTCTCGCGCTTCAGTTGCTGCAGGTCCGCCTTCATCTGCGTGGCGCTCTGGTAGCGGTCCTTGCGGTCCTTCTCCATCGCCTTGCCGATGATGCCTTCCAGCTCCACCGGCACTTTTGGATTCAATTCTCCCGGCGGAACCGGTTTATCGTGCAGGACCGCATCCAGCGTCATCAGGGAGTTCTTACCCGTGAACGGCTTTTTCCCCGTAGACATCTCATACATCACCACGCCAAACGAAAACAGATCGCTGCGGAAATCGATTTCCTCGCTCCGCGCCTGCTCCGGCGACATGTAAACTGCTGTTCCCGGAATCACCCCCACCGCGGTTAACGACTGGTCCAGCGCCGCTCCATCGCTGTCGGTTCCGACGTTATGCAGCAATTTGGCGAGGCCGAAATCCAATACCTTCACCTGACCGCCGGGGGTCAGGAAGATGTTTGCCGGCTTGATATCCCGATGCACGATCCCTTTGGCATGCGACGCGGTCAGAGCGTCCGCCACCTGGATGCTGATATCGAGCATCTTCTCCGTCTCCATGGCATGTCCGGAGATGCATTGCTTCAGGCTCTCGCCCTCCAGCTTCTCCATCACGATGAAGGGATGTCCGTTGTTGTCCTCGATACTGTGGATGGTGCAGATATTGGGATGGTTCAACAGCGACGCGGCTCTTGCTTCCCGCTCGAATCGTTCCAGCGATTTGGGGTCGCCCGCAAGATTTTCTGGGATGAACTTCAACGCGACGTGCCGCCCCAGTTTCAGGTCCTCAGCCTCGTATACCACGCCCATGCCACCGCCCCCGAGCTTGCCCAGGATGCGGTAGTGGGATACGGTCTGGCCAATCATGAAAGGGCGACACTCCCGACGGCGGTAATGTTAGGCCCCTGGAAGCATCAGGTCAACTCTGGTGTTGAGTCACTTGAGGCGTTGCGGCTCACCGCTCTCTATCTTCGAAATGAAGGGCAAAGCCCCTCCCAACGCAAGCCTTCCCAGCGATTTCGATTGCGATGGGACAGCTTGTTCTAACCAGGCATCGGTTGGCCCTCCGCCGCCAATCGCTAGTCTAACGGTGGCTCCATCATCGCCCGCCATGTCCGTCATCTGGCCGGCGCGAATTCCCCGGTTAGCCACGGTCTCATACGCATATCCGGTCAACCAGGCGCTCACCTGCGTTCCATTTAGACGAACCGTCAGCCGCGCCCACCCGTAGTGATTCTCACTATTAATTTGGAACCGCAGTCCGACGTAGCGGTTGCTTACATTGATCCAGTTACCGAAAAGTTCTCCCTGATTATCGCCCGCCAGAACTTGGTTGTAGCTGGGTCCGCCATCGGTTCCGTAGAAGAACTTCCCCGGACCGATCGGCGCTCCATGTCGCAGCGCCAAAGGATACGCCGGGCCGGTGGTAGGACATTGCTCCCCGTTCAAGCTGCCATACGTACCCCAAGGCTCGATGTAAAACACCCCTACACCCGTCCGTCCGACGTTGCCAAAGCGGAAGTCGGAGATGCCATCGTGATTCAAGTCCAGCACGTAGAAGTTGCCCGCTCCGATCGCCACGTGCGCCAGCGTGTAGATAACCTCAGCGTCGGCGGAAGGGGCCGCCGCCAGCGAGGTCACGCCCGCCGCACCGGCCGCCAGTGCGTATAGGCGCAAACGACAATTCAGAGATTCAGGAAGCGGGAACTTCGTTCGACTTCGCTGGCGATTCATCGAGATCTTCAGTTGGATCATGTTTTTCCCTGCAATGGATCGGGAAGCAGTTGGGATTGAGTTTTGCTTCCGTGTTGGACCTATCGCGAAAGGGCGACACTCTCGATGGCGGTAATGTTAAGCTTCGCCGTTGATTCCGGTCAACTCGCCGTTCGCAGAGTGCCGTTCGCAGAGATTCCCCGAAAAAGATTGCACGAATTGGGCCGGCGGGCTTACTTGGCGCGTCGAGGAGGACACTTGAACCAGCGTTCTTGGGGATGCTGGCGCTGGGGGCCGATGGCCTGACGCTGTAGTGAACTCACTCTATGCTTACGGTCCGCGAAGGTTTGTGAGCGCAATCGAGAACGATCGCGTGCATCCTTAGTTATTAGTTATTCCCAAAGCGACAACCACCCTGCCCTTTTGTGCTTCCCTCCCGGTTGCAAGCCGCACTGCTGCGACTAATATGAATTAGCAGCACTGAAAATGGCGAGGCGGGTTGGCATGGATCGGACATCAAGCAAGTATTCCCCCCAAATGCAAGAGGCCATCCGGCGGCGGGCCACTGAACTCTACCGGCGCGGGGGAGAGTCAGAAGGGCACGACATCGAAAATTGGTGCCAGGCGGAAGCTGAAATACTGCGCGAAACTGCCGCCCACGTCACTCGCCCTGCCGTAGTGATTAATCTCGAAGGCGTCGTTTACACCGGAGAATATGACGTGGCCGCTGCCGAGGGTTACCTGCCCGGGGAATGGAAACCCGGGGATCGCGTCCCCGTTCGCCTGGATGGCGACAGACTCTTCCTTCGCCGCCCCAATGGCCGGGAACTCCAGACCAACGTGGTGAAAAGAATCGGCTAGAAAACCACGCTGTCATCCTGAGCGGAGTGATTGCATCGCGAAGCGAAGCAATCATGCAGTCGAAAGCCCGCCCTGAGCGAAGCCGAAGGGGATCTCTCCTCTACTGCACTGGCATGTGCCAAGCGCAACGCTTTCGTCGCCCGCTCTACCCCACCCACAGCCCCGCCGACGCTCCCACCCACTCCATATTCTTGTTCTGGTCCACGCCCATCATCAAACCACGCCCCATGCGGATAATCGTCAGCACCGCCCGCAACTGCTCCAGCCACACATACATCACCCGCACCTCCGCCTTGGTCGCGCCAAACGGAGTCTCGATCACCGGTTCAAAGTGCAGGCGTTCCTGCAGAATATAATCCGCCCGCTTTTCCGCCGGAATCGCTTCGATATCTTCTTTCTTCGGCGCAATCACCACACCCAGCCCGGCGAAAGAATACAAAGGTTTCAACGCATAGTTTTGCAAATCGTCGGGAACCCGATCCAACTGGTCGAGAAACCACGTCTTCGGCACCGACTCGTGCCGCAAGTAAGGAATAGAAAACTTGCTGATGCGGAAATACCAGTTCGGATGACCCGCCCATTCCACGTCAAGATCGTCCCGCCAATCGAATCCCAGCGTCACGTTCTTGCGCTGCAACTCGTCCACAATCGCACGGTTATAAATCCGCCGGATCGGGACCCGCCCTCCGTTCCGCTCGTAGTAAAGCTGCGGCCCATGCTTCTTGATCGCCTCGATATCGACGGTCCTCACTCCCAGCATCTTCTCCGTGAGATGAAAATCCGGCAGCGTTTTTTGCGCTTCCGGATGAATCTCCATCAGAATCACGTTTTCCGGATCATGACTGCCGACAATCGCTGCCCGCAAAAGTTCACGGTAAGACTTCTCGTCCAGCCCACCCAAGAAAAATTTCAACTCGGAAGCCGGAATCTGATCCAGCCCGTACACTTCAATGTAGCTTTGCGCCAGCTTCACCTGATACGCATAGAGGGAAGGGAAGGCCTGCAACTCCACCAGCTTGGGCTGCAACTCTCCGCTGGCATTGCGTACTAATCCAAAATCCACTTGCACAAACATCGGGTGCGCGGGCTCATTCGGAACTCGAAACTCGTCGGGAATCGACGCATTCGAACGGGCCAGGTACTCCGGACTCTCCACCAGTTGCCGGATTAGCACCTTCCCGTCCTCGGCCATCCGTTGCAACAGGCTCTGCGGGAAAAAGCAAGGCGTCTCCGACAACCGGAACGACACGTGCGTTCCGCAAGCATCGTCAATGCGCCGCAGGAATGTCTGATATTTTTCAGCAGTGAAGCCCGCGTTGAACTGCTTTCGCAGGAAAGGAATCATCAGTAGCGCCGAAGTAGCCCCGAATTTGTAGCGCCGGCGTCCCGCCGCCTCTCTTGGTGGCTAGAAGCTAGGAGCTGGCAGCTAGAAGCTGCCCACTACGCCTCCACCAAAAACTTCCCATCCCGCATGATCTGCTCGTCGTCCACCCAGATGTTAAACTTCCGTCCCACCACATCAATGTGGGTCGTGGAATCCCACTCCGCTCCCGTATGCGCCCCGTACGGACTTCCAAAAGCAATGTGCACTCCAGGATACTTCTCATCCTGCAGAATCTGCCCGATCACATCCTTCAGATCGATGTTCGTCCCGATGGCAAATTCGCCCACTCGATCGCTGTTCTCGTCCGTGTGCGTGTACTTCCAGAAATCGTCTTCCAGTTCGCGATTCTCCGAGTGCGCCTCAGTGAGCCGATTGCCCTTCATGCGAATGGTTAGCGGCGCGCCCTGCAGACTTCCAAATTTTGTACACAGGTAATCGCCGACCACGCCATCGATCACGAAGGTCCCGTTTACTTCGCCCGGAGTCGTAAAGATTTCTCCTCCTGGCAGGTTTCCCCATTTTTCGGGCGTAATAATCCCGCTCGTCTTCAACCAACGATAATTGGGATTCAAATCCGCCGTCAGGTCCGTCCCCGCTGCCGTTTTCGCCCGCACTCGCCGCGCCTTGCGCACCATTTCCACCACCTTCGCGCTCAGCCGGTCTACTTTGTGAAAATCCGCCCGCATCCCTTCCAGCATGATCTGCCGGTTGATGTTCACCATGTGGGCGTGGCGGATTTTCTTCCGGTTCACCACATCCGTCATTTGCATGCGCGAGCGCAACTCATTCCGCTGTGCCCACACGGCAAAAATGGAAACCTGGCTGGTCTCCAGATCCGCGAGAATCTCCGGCGGCAAATCCTTGAGCGGACGCTCCGCCAGATCTTCCAGTACCCACACCCGGTGCGGCGAACCCAGCTTCTCCAGTTCGTCGACGATGGCCGCGGCAATCTCCAACGTGACTTCGTCGGTGATCACGCAGACCTTCTCTTCCGGTTGTACGCGCAGACAAACGCTCACCGCATTGCGCGCGCCCACGCTGTATTCCGGATCGAAGGCAACTGCATCTTGAGTGCGGGGGCCCCATCCTTGTCGCGTCGTTTGCGACAGGGGCTGCCCTGAGCCTGCCGAATGGGTGGAGATTTTGACGTGCTCTATGGGAATATTCATTACCCTACTTTTCTCACCGAGGCAGGCTCATCTTCCTCCAAACCTACCTCCGTCTCTTCAATTATGTAATCGACAACTTTCTTCAAATCTCCAGTTTCCTGGTAAACGCGCAACTGACGGTCCGCCCCGCTGCCCTCATCCAGCATGGTATGGATGTAGTTCAACTCCTCGCGCGAATCCAGTTCATCCACCACGTCGTCAACAAATTCCAGATACTCGCGGATCAGGTCCCGCGCCGGCACTTCCGTCTGCTTGCCAAAATCAATCAGCTTGCCGTCCATGCCGTAGCGCGCCGCCCGCCACTTGTTCTCCATGAGCAGCGCCCGCCGGTACAGGCGGAATCCCTGATTCGCGGTATGCAGCTTATACAGTTTGGCCACCGTAGCCTGAATCAGCGCCGCCAGCGCGATCGTCTCATCGGCGCGCATGGGAATATCGCAAACCCGGAACTCAATCGTATTGAAGAATGGATGCGGACGGATGTCCCACCAGATCTTCTTCGCATTGTCGATGCAGTTGGTCTTGATCAGCAGTTTGATGAAGTTCTCGTACTCGCCCCAGCTGGGAAAATAATCTGGAATATTCGTCCGCGGAAACTTATCGAACACCTTGCAGCGATACGATTTCAGCCCCGTATTCATCCCCAGCCAGAACGGCGAATTCGTCGACAATGCGAGCAGGTGCGGCAGGAAATAGCGCGCGTGGTTCATCATGTGGATCGCCGTCTCGCGATCCTCAATTCCGATATGCACATGCAGCCCGAAAATCAAATTCGCCCGCGCCACCAACTGCAGGTCCTCGACAATATTCTTGTAACGGTCGTCGGGATTAATCTCCTGGGTCCGCCAGTCCGAAAATGGATGCGTCGCCACTGCCGCCAGCCGCAGCCCATTCTCCCTGGCCAGCCGGATGATATCGCGCCGCAGCATCTTCACTTCCGCTTTGGCTTCCTTGATGTTCTTGCAAACCCCGGTGCCCACCTCCACCACCGACTGGTGCATCTCCGCCTTCACCCGCTCCTGCAGCAGCAGCTTGCCCTTTTCCAGAATTTCGGCATGGATGTGCGACCGCAGATCCCGGGTCTCCGGATCTACCGTCTGATATTCCTCTTCGATCCCGATGGTAAAAGTAGGTTTCATCGCATTACCAACAACGTCTTGTCATGTCGAGCAAATTCCTGTCCTGCGAGCGAAGCGAGGAATCTGGAGTTCCCCGAAATCCGGGTGCCCCAACCTTTCGCGTCCTTTGCGAAAGGGTGGGAGAATCAGGCCCTAACAGTATAGCAACCACGCCAAGGGCGCTGCTCAGAAGCTGTGGTGCGCCTGGAACCAGGATAACCACAGGAAAAGACCTACAAGAACGAGCATCAAGGCACTCAAGCAAATTGACAGGATAGAAAACGAGCTGCGAATCCAATGTTCGGACGAAAATGCCCGAAACAGTAAGATCATCGCCACCACTTGGCCGATCAGGATGGCGCCGATGCCCCACACAACGAATATTTCAGTGAGACCGCCAGCCACTGCGCCGATCCCGGTTGCCTTCTGCCTCGAGATGCCCAGGAGCGTGTGGCCCAAGCCAACCAGGATAGGAACCCAAGGTGCCCAGGCCAGCACTACGCCCCAGAGAAAGCGCTTCTTCTTTAGCTCGTCCACTGAGTTCCCATCATGCCTAAGCTCCGTCTTCCGAGGGCGGTGAACATTTGCGAAGCGGGAAGTTCCTTTTACTTTGCCACCTTCCCCCGCTTCCGCTCCGCCACCCACGCCGGCTCTCCCTTGCGCGATTGCTTCCCAGGCAGCGTCCCAGCTAGAAATCCCGCCCAGCGCAACTCCCGAGCCGAAGTCTCCCCACTCTGCGCCATTTTCACTGCCATCTCCGCCACCGCGTTCACGATCCAATCAAAATTCTCCTGCCCCACCGACGTAATCTCCGCATCCGGCGCCGGATTCAGAAAATCAATCGCGTACGGCACTCCACCTTCCACCGCAAACTCCACCGTGTTCAAGTCGTAACCCAGCACCCGGCACAATGTCAGAGCATCTTTCTCGATGCGCTCCTTCAGCGCCGCCGACGAGGGCGGCGGATTCCCCTTCACATACCGCTCATGATGCGGCAGCCTCGGGTCGTATTTCATGATGTGTACTTTTTCCTGCCCCACCACGTAGCACCGGTAATACTCTTCAAACACCACGCCGTGCTGCAGCGTCATGCACAAATCGCCGGTCTGGTTGTAGTGCTGGAAAAATTCCTCCGGCGAATGCACGTGATAAACATACTTCCATCCGCCCCCGGAATAAGGCTTCAGAAAAGCAGGGAAGCCGACATAATCGAAAAGCTCCTGCCAGTTCAGCGGAAAAATCAGGTTCCGCATCGACCGGTCCGTCGTTCCTTCCGGATGCTTGTTGTGCGGCAGAATAACGGTAGGCGGAATGGCCACACCCAGCTTGTGCGCCAGCGCATAATTGAAAAACTTATCGTCCGCAGACCACCAGAACGGATTGTTCACCACGATCGTTCCATGCAGCGCCGCGTTCTTCAAGTAAGCGCGATAAAACGGAATATCCTGCGAGATCCGGTCAATAATCACCGCATACGTCATGGGCTCGTCCATGCGAACCCCGCCCACCTGCACAAACTCCGCCGTCACATCGTCAGCCTTCATCGCGTTGATCTTCTCCACCACCGCGGGCGGAAAGGTATTCTCCATCCCAAATAGAATCCCAATCTTTTTCACTGATCTCTCTCCATCCAACTAGAAATTGTCATCCTGAGCGGAGTGACTGCTCCGCGAAGCGAAGCAGGCACGCAGTCGAAGGCTGCCTGCACTCCTGGCCGTCGTCACCGGCGTCGCTGGGCATTCTCTCCGCATATCCAATCCGTCGGCCGGCGAGGCCGGAAAGCCGCCTTCACCCCATCTTGCTCTTCCTAAACCTCTTCGCCCCAGCCCAGTACAAGCTCACCTCGTGCCCGTCCGGATCGTCCAGGTAAGCATGCTTCCATCCCCAGGGCATGGCCTTCGGCATTTGCGAAAACTTGACTCCGCCGTGCTGCAACCGCTCGCAGAACTTGTCGAGCTTTGACCTCAAAATACAGCCGAATCCCGTCACCCGGAGGCAGAGTTTTCCCGGGCTCAACCATATGCAGCGCCAAAGTCCCGTCGCCCTGTCCCGCCCGCAGCCGCGCATACACCTTGCGACCGCCATAGTCCATATCCTCGACCAGCTTGAAACCGAGCAGGTCGCGATAAAACCCCAGCGCCCGCCCCACATCCTGCGAATACACCATCGCGTGATTGAAATTCAGCCCAGACTGTATCTTAGGGACACTCTTCCGCGGTTTCGTCATATCCCACCTCCTGCCTCAGGTTCGGCTCCCGCGCGGACGGAAAAACTAAGAACTGAGGACCGAGACTGCCTTAGAAATATTTCTCCGCCATCCTCAACCACAACGGCCAGTCATGCTTGGTATTATCCCCGTAAATATCCAGCCAGTGCGGCACGGCCTTGCCATTCAATATCGCCGAAAATTTAACGTTCTGGTCCAGGCAAATATCCCAATCCGCCGACCCCAGCACAATTTTCATCTGCCGGTAGCGGCTCAAGAACCAGTCGTCATTCTGGTTAGGCAAATAATCCGTCGGACAATTGAAGTAACAATCGTCGTCGTAATACCCGTCCAGAAATTGGTGGATATCGAACGCCCCGCTCATGCTCACGCAGTGCGTCACTACATCGGGATGCTTCAGCGCAAAATTCACCGCATGGTAAGCGCCGAAACTGCACCCGGTCACCGCCAGCCGCGGCGTCTGATTCTTCCACCGGATGAACGGCACCATCTCATGCAGGATGTAGCGCTCGTACTGCAAATGCCTCATCACCCGCACCCTGGGATGCACACTCTTGTTGTACCAGCTCTCGCCATCGACGGCGTCGGGGCAAAATACCTGCAGGTCGCCGCGTTCAATTTTCGGCGCGAGGGCGCCGATCATCCCCCGGTCTTCGTACTCGAAGAACCTACCCTGGGAAGTAGGAAACACCAGCAGCGGCGTGCCCGCGTGCCCGAAAACCAGCGCCTCCATATCCCGGTTCAGTTCCTGGCTGTATGCCTTGTGAAATTCACGATTCATTTTTCGGAGGTCCGGCGGACGCAATATAGTACCTGAACCCGACGCGAAGACCGGAGGTTATTCTACTTTTATACCGATGGCGCGGTTCGCCTCCCGCCATCCGAATGATATCGTGATACGAGATATGTCGGGGAAGCCTCCCAAACTGATTCCGCGTTCGGCCCCCATGATCCTGCTCGTCCTCACTCTGGCCGCGGCCACCGGATTCGCCGCGGTCAGCCATCTTGTCACCCGCTACACCGCCAATCAGCAAGCGCGTGGCCGCAAGCTTTATGCCCTAGGCCTGGATGACGCCAGGGAGGCCCACTATGACGATGCCATCACCGCATTCCGCGCCGCCCTCACCTGCGATCCCAGCAATTCGCAGTACCAACTCAGCCTGGCTCGCGCTCTGCGCGACAGCAACGATCCCCGGCGTCTCGACGAAGCCGAATCCTACCTCATCGCTCTCTGGCAGCGCACTCCGCAGGACGCCGCCGTCAATCTCGCTCTCGCTCGCGTCGCTGCCCACCGCGGTTCCATCGAAGACGCCACTCGTTATTACCACAATGCCATGTACGGAGTATGGAATTCCGACCTCGACACGAACCGCAACAAAGCTCGCATCGAATTGATCCAGTTCCTGCTCAAGCAGGGCGCGCGGGCCCAGGCCGATTCCGAACTCATCGCCCTCGCCGCCGCCTTACCTGCCGATCCCGGCGCGCATCTTCAGGCCGCGCAACTTTTCGAGCAAGCCATAGATTATGCCGGAGCATTGGCCCAGTACGAAGAAGTCCTCCATCTCGATCCCGGAAATGCCACTGCCCTGGCCGGAGCCGGAGAAACCGCTTATCGCTCGGGCAACTACAGCAGCGCTCAACATTACTTGCGCAGCGCTGTGAACACAAATTCCGCCGATGCTGAGTCCCGCCAGCTTCTTGCATTCACGGATTTAGTTCTCCGTACCAATCCCTTTCACAGTCACATTTCCGACGCCGAGCGCAACCGCCGCATTACTGCCGCTTTCACTCAGGCCGAAGATCGTCTTACCCATTGCGCCCAGCAGGCGGGCGTGGACCTCAAAGCTACTGACAACCCGCCAGCATCCCCGCTTATGGGACTCCAAGCTCGCTGGCTTCTCGCCAAACCAGATATTGCTCGGCTTCGCTCTCCTGCCGAAACTGATCTTCCGGATGCGATCATGGACGTGGTCTTTCAAATCGAGCACCAGACGGCCGCAACCTGTGGGCCACCGCAAGGCCTTGACCTCGCTCTTTTGCTGATCTCCCAAAAACGCGAGGCCGCCAGCCAATGAGCACCACGGTTCCTCTGCTGGATCCCGCTGTACCTCCTGCGTCTACGCCTGTGGCGCGGGTCACGACTGCGCGCCGCCTGTTTTCCACGCTCGAAGGCGTTTTCCACGAAGAAGTATTTTTCCTCATTCTCTCTGTCTTTATCGGAATCTTCTCCGGTCTCGCGGTCGTTTGCTTTCGACTCACGATTGACTGGATGCACCTCGCCCTGCTCGGTCCGCTCCCGCAAACCCATAGCTGGCGCCTGTTTGCGGTTCCCTCGCTGGCCGGCCTGGTGGTCGCCGCACTTGTAATGCGCGTTTTTCCCGGCATCCGCGGCAGCGGGGTGAATCAGACTAAATCCGCGCTCTACATCTTTAACGGCTTCATTCCGTTTCGCACTGCCGTGGGAAAATTCATCTGCGCCGGCATCGCTATCGGCTCCGGTCAATCGCTTGGTCCCGAAGATCCTTCTCTCCAAATCGGAGCCAGCATTGCCTCGGCTCTCGGACGCCAACTGGAAATTTCCCGTGAAAAACTCCGCCTGATGGCCCCTGTGGGCGCTGCCGCCGGCCTCGCAGCCGCTTTCAACGCCCCTATCTCTGCGGTCCTCTTCGTCATTGAAGAGGTCATCGGACGCTGGAGCGCCGGCATCCTCGGTTCCGTCGTGCTCTCCGCCGTCTCCAGTGTCGTGATCGTACGTTCGTTCCTCGGCAGCGAACCGCTCTTCCGCATCCCCGTCACTACCTTCAAACGTCCTACGGAACTCATCGCGTATGCAGTGCTCGGCATTGTCGGCGGCTTGGCCTCGGTTGCATTCGCCAAATCAATCGGATTCTTCCGTCCTCGCCTCAAAGCTTTGCCGCGCTGGACGCAATATTTTCAACCCGCCCTCGCCGGCCTGCTCGTCGGCTTCGTCGGCTACCTCGGTTTTCCTCAAGTCATGGGCGCCGGCTATGACTCCATGGACCAGGCCATGCATGGTCAGTATGCTTGGAAAGTTCTCGCGATTCTCGCCATCCTCAAGATCCTCGCCACCACCGTCTCGTTCGTCAGCGGCACCCCGGGCGGAATGTTTGCCCCTACGCTCTTCATCGGAGCCATGCTCGGCGGCGCCGTCGGCGACATCGAGCAATATTTTTTTCCCCATCTGACCGGCTCGACAGGAACCTACGTCCTGGTCGGAATGGGCGTCCTGTTTGCCGGGTTTCTGCGTGTGCCCATGACCTCCGTCTTCATGGTTCTCGAAGTCAGCGGCAATTACGAGATCATCGTCCCCGTGATCGTCGCAAACACTTTTTCCTACGTCGTCTCCCGCAGCCTGCAAAGCATTCCCATCTTCGACTTGCTCACTCGCCAGGACGGACTCATCCTGCCCTCTCTGGAAGAAGAGCGCGAAGAAACCATTCTGCGCGTAGAAGATGCCATGCTCCCTGTTCCTGCCGCCATTCTTAGCGCGCAGGATTATGTCGACGCCAACTTCCGCCGCGTTCAGGATTCGACTGAATCCACGTTTCTTGTACGTATGCACCCCAGTGGCTGGAACTCCGTCACCCGTGACCAACTCCAGCGCCTTTTCCGCGAGGGCAAAGGTGAACTCACTTTGGCTTCAGTTCTCAATGCCCAGTCTCTGCCCAGCCTTTACCCGGATCTTCCCCTGGATTCCGCACTCCGCTATGTGAACGACTACCCACTTATCCCGGTAGTGAATCGCGCCGACTCCCACCGTCTGGAGGGCATTGTCTCCCGCGAATCTGTATTCGAGAAATACGGCAGCCGGCGCGCGATCGAAGTTCCCAGCGAAACCTGACCCACTCCCCAATAAAAAGCCCCGCTCCTTGCGGAGCGGGCCTTGGGGGAAGCTACAGCACTACTTGCCGAACAATGCTCTATCGACACCTACGCCAGTACACAAATCATAACCGGTGGTTGCGCTGTGCGTGCCGCAACTGCCGGAGGTGATATCCGTAAAGTCGGAAGTGTTGGTCATGTTGTTATAAATCTCGGTGTTCTCAGCATTGCTGCTGCTGTTGAAGGTCCCGGCATTGTTGATGATTCCAGCCAGTGACGGTGACGCCACGCTGGTTCCATACACTTGCAACCAGCCACCGTAGCAGTTCGAGTTGTAAACGGCCACCGGTGATCCGCCGCTGGAGTCGAACGAAAGATCAGGCGTGCCCCGGTGAGTGCCGACCACGCCGGAGACCCCACTCTGAAACGACGGTCTGGACTCATAGCTGCTGGTGCCGCCGCCGCCGTCGCTCCATGCAGTCTGGTTCGTGTAATTTCCGCCACTGCGATTCACCTGCGTGCCTCCGGCCGAAACCACGTTCACCGAAGCGCTGGGATAGATGACCCCCGGAGAATCCCCAGACGAAGCAAAATACACGACGCCCGATTGCGTGAAGTAATGATCCGAACTGGTCTCGCTGCTGGTTTCACTGCCCCCCCAACTCATCGACACTTCGCCCTTCCCGCCATGGGCTGCTATGTATGAGTTGGCTGCCGTCACTGCCGTGTACAGCGCACTGTTCGTGGACGAAGCCGCTTCCATCAGAATGATCTGCGCATTCGGCGCCATGGCATGCGCCCACTCGATGTCCAGCGATTCCTCTCCGTTCCATCCGTTCCTGCATCCATTTGCGGGTTTACGCCCGGTGGCGTATTCCACCGCGAAGTTCGGAGCCGGTAGTCCGAATTCACTGGAGAAGGTTGCCAGATCGGCCGCGGCGCTGGGATAGTCATACGCGTCCACAATCACGATTACGCCGCTGCCTCCCGTGGGAACCGAAGAACTGGTTGCGATCGGACAGCCGCTGAGCGGGGCGGGGACCACGTCATAGACGCAACCTAGTGAGGCCGGCGTTTCGCCTCCAGGATTGCCTACTGCTTTGATCACGCCTTCCGGAGCGTAGATGATGTAGTTGGTGTGCATCCTCACGCCAACGTCCTCCGGTTTCTCGATGCTCGAATCCGGAACGATGCCGTTGCCTCGTCTGACTTGTGCTGAGACCAAGCTTGCGGCGGCAAGTATAGCGATACTCAAAACGACCCTCTTACGCATTTCATCCTCCTGGTATTTTTTCGTAACGAGTGACGCGAATAGCACCCGTGCCAATCCTGAGCGACCGCACGCCGCGGATCACAGAGCCCCACGATTTTCACCGCAGCCCTGAACCGAAGTCAATGTGCAAATGTCCTTCTGACTTTTCTGTTCGGATTTCGTAAATTCCTTTTTTACGCGACCAAAACCATCTTCAGACTGCCTCGCATGAAACAAAAAAAGACCCCGCCCTAAGGCGGGGTCCATGGAAAACATCAGAGAAACGGAGAGCTGAACTATTTTCCTTTGTAGGTCACGACGCTGCCGATACCGGTGCAGATGTCCCATCCCACGGTGCACTTTGCGTTGCCCTTGGTGATGTCACGGAACCACTGTTTGTACTCGGTCGCGTTGTGATATTCCTTGTACATTTTGGTGAGTTCGGCTTTGCTGGTGCTGCTGAACCCAGCAGCCGCGTTGATGACGCCAGAAAGTGCCGGAGAGGAAACGCTGGTTCCGCCAACTTGGAACCATCCAAAGCCGCCATCCGCGTCGTACATCGCAGGACCGCTGTTGGGGTCCGCATCGAAGGAAATGTCAGGCACGCCACGGTGGGTTCCCACTGCGGTAATGCCCTTTTGGTAGCTCGGGGTCTTTTCGTACACGCTCAGACCGCCGCCGCCGCCGCCGGTGGAATTGTCCCAATACTGTTCTCCAGTAAAGTTACCGCTGGTACGCTCAAGCGTCGTGCCGCCGGCTGCGACTACGCTCGCAAAAACCGAAGGAACGCCGATGGAGAAAGCGCTGTCACCCGTTGAAGCGAAGTAGACGACCGTGGGTGTCGTGAAATAAGTGGCTTCATCGGTGAGTTCGGTGGAATACTCGCCACCGCTCCAGCTGTTGGTGACTTCGCCGCCGCCGGCTGCTGCCACCAGGCTGCTCGCCACGGATTCAGCTAAATACAGATCGGCGAAGCTGTTGGAAGCGGCTTCCACCAGGATGATCTCAGCGTTAGGTGCCATGGCGTGCGCCATTTCGATATCCAGCGCCTCTTCCAAGGACCATCCGCCAGCGTTGTTGGCCGGCTTGTGGCCAGTGGCATACACCTGTGAGAAGTTTGCCGCTGGCAGTCCGAACTGGGCCGAGTACGTGGCCAAGTCGGTTGTTGCGTCCGGATTATCATAGGCATCGACGATGCCGATGGCTTTCGCGCCGCCCGTGGGAAGCGCGGTGGTGGTTGCAATCGGGCAACCCTTGACTACCGTCGTTAGGTGGTAGACGCAGGCCAGAGAAGCAGGCGTTTCCGCATTGGCTGGAGGGCCGCTGGGCGAAATGTTGGGAATGTAGCGAATGTTAGTGTGGGCGCGCACCCCGATATCTGCCGGGCGCTCGATGCTCGAATCCGGAACGACCACGGTGTTTTGGTCCTGGGCGAAAGCGGTGCCGGCCATGCTGGCCGCCACCAAAAGCGCAGCTTGTAAGCTGAGCGAAGTGAATCGTTGCTTCATGTAGAAATCTCCTTGGAGTCTTGACATAACTACCAATAGCAGTTTGAGAAGCCACAGTTTGCGAAACCAACAGCTTGTTGAATTTCCAGCGTCGTGGAAGCAGGGGACAACAAGATTGCGATGATTCTCCTCACTTTCCCTATTCCTGTCAACTGTGAAAATTTCTTCATACTCCCAATGTCTTCGCCTGTCTCCCTTCGGGGGAAGGCTTGAGAAGCCTGTTCCCCGGGGTTTTGCCATTTTGTAAAATCAATCCACCCAGAATGCCTAGCATGGAAAACACGCCCTACGCCACGCACCTCAGCGAACCTGAAGTTCGCCACCGTCTCCGGCCCGCCGACGTGATCGAGGCCATCGAAAGCGCTTTCCGTGACCGCCTGCCCGCCGTCACCATTGCGCCCCGCCTGCACCTTCCGCTGGCCCACGGCGTCCTGCTGATCATGTCGTGCTACGATCCATCCCGCCCCGCTCTGGGAGTCAAATTCGCCACCGTGCACAGCCATCCGGCTCCGCTCCAGGATCGCGTCCACGCCACCTATCTTCTCCTCGACCCGGAAACCACCGAGCCGCGCCTTTCCATCGCTGCAAATTACCTGACGGCTCTGCGCACCGCCGCCACCTCCGCCCTGGCCACCAAATATCTTGCCCGCGAAAACGCCTCTACCCTGGGGGTTTTCGGCACTGGCGCCCTCGCCCGCACCCATCTCGCGGTCCTGCCGCTGGTCCGCCGCTTCCAGAGGATCCTCGTCTGCGGCAGGGAAGCGCAGCCCACCGCCGACTTCGCAACTAAAATGTCCGCCGAACTCGACCGCCCCATTCTTGCCGCCGATCCCCGCACTCTCGCCGCCGAGTCCGACGTTCTCTGTACCTGCACGACCAGCCCAACCCCGCTATTCGACGGCCGCGATCTCCGCTCCGGCACGCACCTCAACCTGGTCGGCGCATTTCGGCCCCAAACCCGCGAAGCGGATACTCTTACCATCCGGCGCGCCCGCGTCGTCGTCGATACATACTCCGCCGCCCGCGCCGAAGCCGGAGATCTTCTCATTCCCATCCAGGAAGGTGCCATCTCAACCGACCACATCGTTGCCGATCTCCACGAACTCCTCAGTGGGAAGAAACAGGGAAGACTCAGCCCGGAAGACATCACGATTTTCAAGAGCGTCGGCTGCGCCCTCGAGGATTTGGTCACCGCTGAACTTTTGATTTCCCCACTCCTGTCAGCCTGAGCGGCCGGTTAGCGAAGCGGAGCAGTTGCGGAGTCGAAAGCCTGCCCTGTTTTGCCGAAGCCCCGAGCGAAGCCGAGGGGGAAGCCGAAGAGGATCCCTGCGGGTTCAATGCCCATCCGTACGTTTGTACGCGGTGTATTTGATCACTTGCCGCAGGTGGAGTGGTCCATTGGGAAACCGAAGCGTGTCGTCCGACCGCGTGTATGCCGGAAACCAGTAGCGTCCATCCACTTGCTGGCGATACGTCACAAACATAGGTTGCAAGTGCGCCCGCTCATGCTTCTTCACCTGAACCTTCTCGGGACCGCTTTTGCCGCACACTTTCACGATTTGAAAGTCCTGCGCCTCCACCCAGATCCGTCCTTCAAAGTACCGCTTGCCGTTTTCTTCCTTCTTCGGTTCCACGTGGAAGACGTATGTATCCAGGTCATCCACGTGCTGCTGTCCGGCATAAGTCAGGTTGTACCGCGGCAGATCCTCGCTCGTCATCAGCAGCGGCATGAAAAAGCGAATGTCTTCCATATCGTTCTGTTCGAGCTGAATTCCGCGTAACGAGGGCTGAGCCGCGAATGTCACCTCTTCAAGGCGCTTGCCCTTCGCGTCGTAGGAAACGGTCGTGACTTCGTGAAACTCTCCCGTCACGCTGCTGCCGGTGAGCGTCTGCATCAGCACATCCTGTTTGTAGGTGTAGTGCAGACGTGCTTCCTTCGCAACCGCTTCAGCCGCACCAAACTTCTTGATCACATCCGGCACGCTCAGGGTTTTCGGAGGAGAGAAATCCAGCAACCCGTTCCCATCTTCGCAATTGGTTTGTGCCTGCAAGCTGCCCGGCAATAACCAAACCAGCGTTAGCAGTAACGCCGCGAAAAAAGACATCCAGCCACGGAACCACATTGATTCCAAGCCCAAGCCTTCTGGTTTCATGCCCTCGTCACCTCCCGGCGCGGAAACAATACACCTGCAACGAAGGCCTTGCAAATCGAGCGCTACGTAGCCCTCAAGTTACTCTTCGCCGCTTTTCCACATTATGTGCAAACCGTTTCTCTCCCCTGCCAGCAGGTCTTCTAACTTGAACACTCCCCGCTCGGGTTTGGTATGGAGATTGCCCTTACAACCCCCGAAAGCAGCGCGTTCCCCCAGACTAGGACATTATGAAGATCACGATTTTTGCTCTTTGCTTTCTCTGCGCCACCGCGGCCTTTGGACAAGTCGGCCAAACCGCTCTCAGCAACGTCCCAACACCAGTGGTGCTTCCTGACCATCCCCAGCATGCCTCCCAGCACGCCATGGGAGATCTAGCCAATCTGCTCGGAGAGTCGGCCTACAGCTATGCCCAGGGCGAGCAACCTCTCTGGGAGTTCGGTTCCGACCGCCGCTTCGAAGCCCCTCTCGGCGATATAGCTCGCGCTTATCGTAAGACCCATGTCCTCGACAAGAAAGCCGATAAGGTTTCGGAGAATTATTAAGGAATATTTCTAAGAGGAAACTCTACTCGCCCCGCGCCCATCATCAGGATGGGCGTGGCCAGCGCTGCCGACCCGGCTTCGTTTTCCACCGTAATCGCAAACGCTTTCGCCTCAGTTCCCGCCGGCAGGGGGGATTCACCACGCTCGCGCTCCCACGGGCATCCGGCTTGAACACTCCCGCCGGGAATTGGATTCCCACTGGTTGGAATCAGCCACAATTCATAAGCCTTCTACTGGCTCAATTTGATCGCCAACTGCCGTTCCGGCTGCGTCATCTGGCTCCAGAGTTTCTGCAGATCGTCCTGCAAACCCTGATTGTCAGGCTGCTTGTGGAGAGCGAGCGCGAACCAGCGATAGGCCGTCGGCAAATCGCGCGGCGTGCAGGTGCCGATCGAGTAAAGCGTTCCCAGCGCAATCATCGCCTTGGGATTGGATTGTTCCGCCGCCGGCTTCAGCAAATGCAATCCGTGATCGCAGTCCTGGGGCACGCCGCGGCCATAGATGTAGCGCTCCGCCTCTGCCGTGGGATCAACCGGTGTCACTGGAGTCGGCTTGCGCTCGCGGGTCCTCGCAGCGGAGGGCTTCGCCGCCGCCGCTCGAACATGCGATTCGGATTTCGCCGCCTCCGCCTCGGAGTTTTCTGCCGACTTGGATTCTGTCGGCTTCTCCACAGAAGTATTATCTTGCGCTTTGCCTGGCGAGGCGTTCTCCGCAGGCGTGCTCTGCGCAGGAGTGGCGCTGGTTGGAGTTGCCTGTTGCGCGCCGGTTTCCGTTCCACTCGACGCCGTACCGCTGGCCCCCGTTCCAGCGCCGCTGGCGGCTGCGTCCGGCGTAGCGGGACTTTGGCTCGCAGTGCTTTGGTCTGCCGGATTCGGGTTTGCTGGACTCGGGTTCGCAGGATTCGGCGCTGCGGCATCCGGAGTCGCGGCCGTGCCCGGCGCGCCTGCGGAATCCGAAGTGCCTTGCGAGGACTGCGCAGCCGGCGCCGGCTTCAGAAAGTTGAACCCTCCCTGCTTCCATCGCAAGTAGCCGAATCCGCCGATCAAAACCAGAGCGATTACAACCACGGCCAGCTTCCCCCAGCCCCGCTTCGGTTCTCCTTCATCTTCCAGCAGGTAATCCAGATGGCCCGAACCGTGCCTCTGCGTATCGTCTCCGCTCCGCCCATCTCCCGGCTTATCCAATCCGAGAAAGGATGGTCCGTTGATTATCGGACTACGGTTGATCCGCGGAGCAGCGGCCGGGGGAGTGACGACCGGCGCAGCGGAGATCGACGCAGCAGAGACCGGCGGACTCACCACGGGCTTGGGAATGACCGGCGGAGCAACCACGGGAACGGCTTTCCTGGCAGATGGCGCCGGCAGACGAGCATCCTCGGAGGCACGCGTGCTTGCTGGCGCCGCGGGCTTATCCACACTCGGCACCACTGCCGCCGTCTTGGGGCCAGGAGCCTGCGTCTTCGCCACCAGAATCGCTCCGCACATCCCGCAGAAGCGATTGCCCTCGGAATTTTCATTACCGCATCGTCCGCAGCGCACATACCCTCCCGAAACCCACTCTTTAGATTAACTCACACCCGCGTGTCTCGCGAGTACGATGCAGATGCCAGCCCGCCGCCGTCCAGAATTGCTGAAGAAAGACGCAAACTGGCCACTGGCCACTGGCAACCGGCAACTGCCTTTCGTGCTATGCTGCGCAAAACTCGACACCACTATCCTAGGACGCCCCGTGCTGATTGAACTGCGCTTGGAAAACTATGCGGTCATTGACAACGCAGCGGTGGAGTTTGCCTCCGGCCTCAACCTGCTCACCGGAGAAACGGGCGCTGGCAAATCCATTCTGATCGATGCCCTGGCCCTGCTGTTGGGCGATAAAGCGTCGAGTGAAATAATTCGCACTGGCGCCGAGCGCGCAGTGGTCTCGGCGGTATTTGAGTGCGCAGGCATTTCCGGGGAAGCCATAGAAGAGGTGCTCGAGCGCAACGGATTGGATGAATCGGAAGACGGCTCTCTGATTGTCCGCCGCGAGATTTCCGCTACCGGCAAGGGCCGCGTATTCGTCAACAATCAAGCCGCAACCGTCGCCGTACTGCGCCAGATGGCGCCGCATCTCGCGATCATCCATGCCCAGAATGAATCCATCCTTTCCTTCGACGCTCCCGCGCGCCTCGCATTATTGGATGGATTTGCCGGCAGTGAGATGCAGCCCGTGGCCGCCGCATACGCCGCGTGGCACGAAATTCGCACGCGTATCGAAGAATTGGAGCAGGGTGAACAGGACCGCTTGCGGCTAGTCGATCTGTGGATGTTTCAGAAGCGCGAGATCGAAGAAGCAAAGTTGCAAGCGGGCGAAGACGAGCGGCTGGAAACCGAAAAGCGTGTGCTCGCCAACGCGGAAAAAATCTACAACGCAGCCATGCAGGCCTTCGATCTCCTCTATGAGGGCGATGCTTCCACCGCCGCATCCTTGCGCTCCGCGCAAAAGCAAATTGCAGAGCTCGCCCGCTACGAACCCAGGTTTCAGGAGGCGCTCGACGCCCTCGAAATCGCGCGCATCAGCGTGGAAGACGTTGGCGCCACCGTGCGCGATTATGCCGGCGGAATCCACGCCTCGCCGGAACATCTGGCGGAAGTGGAAGACCGGCTGGCCTCGCTCGATCGCCTGAAACGCAAATATGGTCCGACACTTGATCAGGTAATCAGCTTCGGAGTCGACGTCGCCCGCAAGCTTTCCGAGATCGAAAACAAAGATGAAATTCTGCGCGAACTGCGCGCAGAACTGGCTAAGGCTGCCACTGAATATTTGCGGGCGGCGCGCGCGCTGTCAAAGAATCGCCAGGAAGCAGCCCGCAAACTGGAGAAGCTGGTCGAAGCCGAGATCAATGATCTGGCCATGAAGTCAGCCTTCCGCATTGAGATAACGACAGGCGAAGAAGAAGGGAACTGGTCGACGACCGGCATCGACCAGGTCGTCTACATGATTGCCACGAATCCAGGCGAACCCATGCGGCAGTTAGAGCATATCGCCTCCGGGGGCGAACTATCTCGCGTCATGCTCGCTCTGAAAGTCAGCGTCGAGGAAGGTGTGGCAAGTGTGGCGCGGGCGCCCTCGCCCGCGAAGGCTCGCACTACCCGCGCCGCCGCCCAGCGCACCATGGTTTTCGATGAAATCGATACCGGCATCGGCGGACGCGCCGCCGAAGCCGTTGGCAAGAAACTGAAATCCCTCGCCCGATCCAATCAGGTGCTCTGCGTCACTCACCTCCCGCAAATCGCCACCTTCGCCGATCATCATTACGTCATCGAGAAAAAAGAGCGCAGCGGCCGCACCCGGACCACAATCCGACTCGTCTCCGGAGAAGAACGCACCGAAGAAGTCGCCCGCATGTTAAGCGGCGCCAAACTCACCGACACCTCCCGCAAACACGCCGAGCAAATGATCAAAGCGAACGGCTAGCGCTGCCGTCCTGACCCGCGTAGCGCCGGCGTCCCGCCGGCATTCCGCTCACTAAAAGAAGTCTTGACGGCATTCAATCTTCTTAGCTAATATAGATTAGCTAACCCATGGAAACCATCACCATCCACAAAGCGAAAACCCAGCTTTCCCGCCTGATCGAAAAAGCCTGCCGGGGAGAGGAAATCGTCATCGCCCGCGGGAAACAGCCCGTGGTGCGGCTGGTTGCCATTGCCGACAAGCACGGAGACCGTAAGCCCGGCGCATGGAAGGGAAAGATCAAGATCGGGCCTGAGTTTTTTGAGCCTCTGCCCCCGGAAGAACTGGAAGGCTGGGAGTAAGCACCCTTGCGCATCCTCCTTGACACCCATACTTTGCTTTGGTGGATGACAACTGATCAGCACCTCTCTAAATCTGCCCACGCCTTGATCAAGAACCGAGACAATACCGCACTTGTGAGCGCGGTTTCCGCCTGGGAGATCGCCACTAAGGTGCGCCTGGGAAGGTTACCGACAGCGGTGGACCTGATCCATAATTTTGTTGAGGACCTAACGCGGGAGCGCATAGACACTCTGCCCGTAACTGCGGAGCATGGTATTCGCGCAGGCCTGCTTCCCGGTCCACACCAAGACCCTTTCGATCGCATGCTGATCGCGCAGGCCTTGGCTGAGAATGTACCTATCGTGAGCAATGATAGCGCCTTGGACGGATACGGCGTGAACCGGCTCTGGTAAATTGAGCGCGACGCTCATCCAGTCGACCTCGAATTCTCCCCCTTCACTGCTAATCCCCGCCGTTTCTGCGCCTTACGTTGACCAGAAGGGTGCTTTCCAGTAACTTATCAGTATCCGCAGAATGGGGACCGTGTACCCTGATCGTACATCTTGCAGGCCCTTATTTTGCATCGCACAAAGTCCGGGGACGATCTCACGAGTGGGAGCTTAACGTTGCCAAACAGCCAGGGAAAGACACTACTTTTATTAAAGCCGCGAGGCTTCTGCGCCGGCGTTGTACGCGCCATTGACGTAGTCCGCATCGCCCTCGAGGCCTTCGGCCCCCCAATTTACGTCCGCAAGGAAATCGTTCATAACAGCTTTGTCGTGGACGAACTACGCGGCAAGGGCGCCATCTTCGTCGACAGCGAGGACGAAGTTCCCAACGGCGAGCGCGTCATCTACAGCGCGCACGGTGTATCGCCCGAGGTGCGCGAACACAGCGCCCGCCGCGGCCTCCGCGTGATCGACGCCACCTGCCCCCTGGTCACCAAGGTCCACGTCGAAGCGGTCAAGTTTGCCAAGGAAGGCTATTCTCTTATCCTCATCGGCCACCACGATCACGATGAAGTTATCGGAACCCTGGGCGAAGCTCCGCTTGTCACGCAGGTAGTCGGCAATCCCGAGCAGGTAAAGTCGCTGTCCGTCCCCGATCCCAACCGCGTCGCCTATCTCACCCAAACCACGCTCAGCCTCGACGAGACTAAAGACATCATCGCCGCTCTTAAGAAAAAGTTCCCCAACATCAAAGGCCCCGCCGCGCAGGATATTTGCTACGCCACAGAAAACCGCCAAGTCGCGGTGAAGCAAGTGGCCTCGGAATCTGATCTGCTACTGGTGGTGGGATCGGAAAACAGCTCAAATTCCAATCGTCTGGTCGAGGTGGCGCGAAATCTGGGCACCAACGCGCATCTCATCGATAGTTACCGAGATATCGAGTCCCAGTGGTTAATCGACGTCAAGACCATCGCACTGACCGCCGGAGCGTCCGCCCCGGAGTGTCTGGTCGAGGAAACCATGAACTTTCTCGCCACCAAAGGTTTCGGCAACGTGCAGGAACTCGAAGTGATGCCGGAAAACGTCCGCTTCGGGCTACCGCCGGAGATTGTCGAGGCCATCGCCGCCGCTCCGGCTAGTGTTACCGCGGATTGATGGAGAACATTCCACATTCCCGGTGTCATCCTGAGCGCCGCCGTTTTTCCGGCGGAGCGAAGAGCCTGCCCTGAGCGAAGTCGAAGGGATCGCGCGCGGATATCCCCACTCCCTCAAGGGCAGATGTAACGCCATAAACGGAGCATAATTGATGGACAACAACTCCCCTGACGCAAACATAACCTCAGAACCACAACTTCGTTTCGGCAAGATCGACGGCCTGTTCAGCCGTGTATCCGCCGCCATCGGTGCCGCCCGCAAACTCCTCTTCTCCGCGCAGCACGAGGAGGGCTACTGGTGCGGCGAACTCGAAGCCGATACCACTCTCGAGTCGGACTACATTCTCCTGCACGCCCTGCTTGGCACAGGCGACCCCGACCGCTTCCGCAAGGCCGCGAACTGGATTGTCCAGCATCAGAACGAAGATGGCGGATGGAGCATCTATGCCGCCGGACCCTCCAATATCAGCGCCTCTGTGAAAGCCTACTTCGGATTGAAACTGGCCGGATACTCCGCTGATCATCCCGCCCTCCAGCGCGCCCGCAAAAAGATCCTCGAACTCGGCGGCGTGACCGAAGTCAATACATTTACCAAGATCTATCTTTGCTTCTTCGGACAATACGACTACGACGCGGTGCCGGCCATTCCGCCGGAAATCGTTCTCTTTCCCAACTGGTTCTGGTTCAACATCTACGAGATTTCGTCCTGGTCGCGGGCCATTCTCGTGCCGCTTTCCATCTGCTACGCCAAGAAACCATTTAAGAAAATTCCGCGTGAAATGGGCGTGGAAGAGCTGTTCGTCGGCGGCATGACGAAGTCGCGCATGCACCTGCACTGGTCGAAAAAGCTGGTGTGCTGGCGCAATTTCTTTCTCTGCCTTGACCGCATGATTCACTGGTTTGAGCGCGTTCACGTGCGCCCGCTCCGCTCTATCGCGTTGAGGAGCGCGGAGAAGTGGATGCTCGAACGCTTCGAGATGAGCGACGGCCTCGGCGCGATCTATCCCTCGATGATGAACGCCATCATCGCCCTCCGGTGCCAGGGATATTCTCTCGACGATCCGCAGTTGATCCGGGCGCTGGATGAGTTCGAGAAGCTGGGAATCGAAGAGCGGGTAAACGGGGAAGATACTTTCCGAATGCAACCTTGCATGTCTCCGGTGTGGGACACGGCCTACGCGATGTTCGCGCTGGGAGAAGCGGGAGTGCCGGCGAATGATCCGCGGATGGTGAAGTGCGCGGACTGGATCCTACAGAAGCAGGTCCGCAACCCCGGCGACTGGCAAGTCAAAAACAAGAAGGGCAAGCCGGGCGGATGGTACTTCGAGTTTAACAACGAGTTCTATCCCGACGTCGACGATAGCGCCATGGTTTGCCTCGCCCTGAGCCGCGTCGAGCATCCCAACGGCCGCTACCAGCGCGAGTCCGTACAGCGCGCCATTGACTGGATTCTTTCCATGCAATGTAAGAACGGCGGCTGGGCGTCGTTCGACAAAGATAACGACAAGATGGTTTTCCAATATATTCCCTTTGCCGATCACAACGCCATGCTCGATCCGCCCACGGTCGATATCACCGGCCGCATCCTCGAGATGATGGCTACCTTCGGCTACGATAAGAACCATCCCGCAGTAAAGCGCGCCATTCAATTCATCCGCAAGGAACAGGAGCCCGATGGCAGTTGGTTCGGCCGCTGGGGCGTGAACTACATCTACGGCACGGCGTTGGTGCTACGCGGCCTGGAAGCCATCGGCATGGACAACCATGAGCCGTGTATCCAGCAGGCGGCGGAGTGGCTGCGTATGGTGCAAAACCCCGACGGCGGCTGGGGCGAGAGCGTGGGTTCCTACGACGACCCCACGTTGCGCGGTGTTGGCGAGAGCACGCCTTCGCAAACTGCGTGGGCCATTCTTGGATTGCTCGCGGTGGGCGATACGCGCAGCGACTCCGTGGCTCGCGGCGTGGCCTACCTGCTGCGTACTCAAAAAGAAGATGGCTCCTGGGACGAAGAGTTTTTCACCGGCACCGGTTTCCCCCGCGTCTTCTATCTGAAGTATCACCTCTACCGCCAGTACTTTCCGCTCCTAGCGCTGACGACATACGCCAAGGTGATGGAGAAGAGCAGCAATTAGCACTCAGCAGTCAGCATCGTGATGAGATCAGCCCAATTCGCCTTCTTTTGTTTGGGGCTCGTTGTTTGCGCGTTGAACTTTTTTCTCAGCTTTGTGCGCCCTCTTTGGTTTCACGTTGTCGGGCGCAGGTCGGAGTTTCGGTTTGTTTCCGGGCTACCGCTAATCGGTTCCCTCGCGACCGTTGCAGCCCTCGTCTTTTTCCATCTACCCCGTTGGGCATCGATTGCGG
>CZKJ01000080.1_pt1 | contig 50234 bp, 47 predicted proteins | sample 1122331 | NCBI WGS metagenome assembly CZKJ01 (sample SAMEA3539301, study PRJEB10725) | soil metagenome | biome: tundra; feature: field; material: soil | place: USA | collected 2010-05 | depth 0.15 m
GGCCCCTCGATGGCCACCAGTTCGACCAGCTCAAAACCGGCCTCGGACAACTCGGCGGCCAGTTCGTCCGGAAGGTGAAAAAACGCATCCGTAAAGTAGGTCAGGTTGCCGGTAGGATTGCGATGCTGGCCTTCGGCCAGATCGCGATCCAGGATGGGGGAAAATTCCGGCTCATCGAAGAATGAATGAGATAGAGAATCGAGCAGCGACGCAAAGCGGCTGATGGCGGCTACCCACACCATGCCTCCGGGACGAAGCACGCGATGGGCTTCGCGCAAGGCCGTCAGCCGATCCTTTCGTTCCGTCAGGTGATAAATAGGACCCAGCAACAAAACCGCATCGGCGGTTTGATTGGCTGGTTCGAGCTGGCGCGCATCTCCGACCGTGGCGGAAGCCAGCGGGTGCTGCGGTAGCTTCGCCGATGCAGCGCGCGCCTGCTCGATGTGAGTAGGTACGGGATCGATCAAATGGACCTGATAGCCGCGCGCGGCCAGCCAGCAGGCGTAGGCACCGGCTGCGCCCCCGACATCGAGCACCTGGGCCGGCGCAGGCTGAAGGTGGCGAAGGATCAATTCCTGGGTGCGCGCTTGCTCCAGCTGAAACCATCCAGCACGAAGGCGGGAGGCTTCGTCGGCCGCCGTGTAGTGGCGAATCATTTCGTCGGCAGAGTTGTTGGCCATACCTAAACTCAGACTAAGACTCGGAACCTTCTAAAGCACGGAAGCTGGAATCGTCATTCTAGATGCCACCGGAGCGGCGATGGGGCGCCCGGTAACCCATGCCCATGGAGATGTGCCGGGCCGCATCTTTCAGCGCTTCGAGGATTCGCGGCATGGTCTGCGGACTAACTTGTTGCGTGGTACCGCTCAGGCCCAAAGCCGCTTCTATGGTGCCGCGATCGTTGAAGACGGGAGCCCCGACGCAGCGCGCGCCGAGGTTATTCTCTTCGTCATCGACGGCATAGCCCTGCCCACGAATTTTCTCCAGCTCTTTGAGCAGACGCGGCAGGGTGGTAATGGTTTTGGAGGTTCGCTTTTCCATACCACTCTTACGCAGAATCTGCTCCAGGCGATCTTGTGCAATATGCGCGACCAGGGCCTTTCCCACGCTGGTAGCATGCACCCGCATCCGGCGTCCCACCCAGGTATCCATTCGGATAAAACCCTCGGGCTCAACCTTCTCTATGTAGACGGCGTCGGGGCCGTCCAGAATGGCCAAGTGGCAGGTGAGGCCGGTCTGCTGCGTCAGATGGCGCATGATGGGCAAGGCCACGCCGCGCACATCCAGTCCGCTGAGCGCTCCGCGGCTCAGGCTCAGGATCTTCAGCCCCACGCGATACTTACCTGACTCCTCATCGCGGGTCAAATAGCTCTGGGTTTCCAGCGTGCGCAGAATGTAGCTGGCGGAACTCTTTGGAATCTTAAGTTTACGGCTAATTTCGGCATTGCTCAGGCCTTCGGACTCCTGCGCGACGGCTTCCAGCATGGCGAGAGCGCGTTCGACGGCGGCGGATGGAGAATCGGATGAAGCAGACATAATTCAACCTTCATGGTAGCAAACAGTATCCCGCCAAGAAAATGAATGTATGTTCTATATATTGAACACTGTGCTTGACCGGGCGCCGTGAATATCCTACGCTTCGCCAGTATAGTGAATACATGTTCATTCTATTGAACACTTAGATTTACTCCGGCGTCCGCGCGATCGAGCGCCCTAACCGAATATCAGGAGAAAAAAGTAATGCCCACGAACGACAACGCAATGATGAAACCGCAACAACAGCGCCCCACGAAACCCTTAATGAACGTAGAAGAACGAACCGCGCAACAGGCGCTGGCACAGGAGTGCATGGATCACGAGTGGGCAAACAACCCGCGATGGAAGGGCGTGGAGCGCCCGTACACCGCCGAGGACGTGCTGCGTCTGCGGGGATCGATTCACATCGAGCACTCTCTGGCCCGCTTGGGAGCGGAACGGTTGTGGGAACTGCTGCAGAGCGAGTCTTACGTCAACGCCTTGGGCGCGGTTACGGGCAACCAGGCGGTGCAGCAGGTGCAGGCGGGGCTGAAGGCGATCTACGTAAGTGGATGGCAGGTGGCGGCTGACGCCAACAATGCGGGCCAAATGTATCCCGATCAAAGCCTGTATCCGGCGGATAGCGTTCCCAACCTTTGCCGCCGCATCAACAGTGCGCTGCAGCGCGCCGATCAAGTTCATCACGCGGAGGGCAAAGTTGCTCCGGGACAAACCTGGTTTGCACCGTTGGTGGCTGACGCGGAAGCCGGATTCGGCGGAACCCTGAATGCGTTCGAACTGATGAAGGGGATGATCGAGGCGGGAGCGGCCTGTGTGCACTTTGAGGATCAGCTTTCGTCCGCGAAAAAGTGCGGACATCTCGGGGGCAAGGTGCTGGTTCCGACCAGCGAGGCGGTGCAGAAACTGGTGGCGGCGCGTCTCGCGGCGGACGTCATGGGCGTCCCCACGCTTGTCATGGCTCGAACGGACGCCGACAGCGCTCACCTGCTCACCAGCGACATCGATGCGCGAGACCTTGAATTTTGTACGGGTGAACGCACGCCGGAAGGCTTTTATCGCATACGTGGCGGCATCGATTCGGCCATCGCTCGCGGACTGGCCTATGCGCCTTATGCGGATCTTCTCTGGTGCGAAACGTCGCATCCTGATCTCGAAGAAGCACGCCAGTTCGCCGAGGCGATGCACGCTAAGTATCCGGAGAAGATGCTGGCTTACAACTGTTCGCCTAGCTTCAATTGGCGCAAGAAGCTCGATGAGGAAACGATCGCACGCTTCCAGCCGGAACTGGCGCGCATGGGATACAAGTTCCAGTTTGTCACGCTCGCCGGTTTCCACGCGCTTAACCTCAGCATGTTTGAGTTGGCGCGCGGTTACAAGCTCGCTGGCATGACGGCCTATTCCCGGCTGCAGGAAAAAGAATTCAGCCGTGAAACTCAATACGGATATGAAGCGGTAAAGCATCAGAGGTTTGTGGGGACGGGCTACTTTGATCAGGTGCAACAGGTGATCAGTGGCGGGTTGGCCTCAACGACCGCACTGACGGGATCAACCGAAGCCGAGCAGTTTGGCGGAATAAAACCGTTGTTCCGACCTGAACACGGTCCCGACGCCGCTTGCCAGCCTATCCTCGGCGATTGCCCGCACACGCCGGTTCACATCGACGTCGGCCCTGAGGAGATGCTGCTGCCGTCAGGAGACTAGGCTACTTGGAAGGATACTTTTCGCACTCGGCTGCCGGGCCCGGCACCGCCGGCCGAGTGCGGTTCTAGCCACATCAGACGTGCTGCACAGAACGGTCAATCTCTTCTTGCGCCGCCGATATGCAAAGTTAAGCTATCTTCTCGAAGCCACTTTTCGCGCGGGACTCGTGGCGGCGAGTTCCTTGCGAACGATGGGCGCGACGCGCGTGCCTAGTATCTCGATGGCACGCAGCATCTTGTGATGCGGAAGCGTGGAGACGCCCATTTGGAACGTGATGCGCGAGATTCCGCCGAGGACTTCATTGTCATACAGTATTTTTTCTGCAACAGTTTCGGCGTCGCCGATAAGCAACGCGCCGGTGGGCCCGCGTACGGCGTCGAACTGCGCCCGGGTGGTCGGCGGCCAGCCGCGTTCCTTGCCGATCTCGGTGAACGTGTGGGCGTACCCTGGATAAAAATCGTCCGCAGCTTGCCGGGTAGTATCGGCCAGAAAGCCAATGGAGTGAAGTCCCACGGTTAGCTTCTCGGCGGGGTGACCGGCGCGGCGACCAGCCTCGCGGTAAGCGTCGACAAGAGGGCGGAATCGTCTGGGTTCGCCACCGATGATGGCGACCATGAGCGGCAGCCCTAGCATGCCGGCGCGGACGAAGGAGGTGGGCGTGCCGCCCACGCCGACCCAGACGGGCAGCGGATCCTGCAGCGGACGCGGGTAGACGGCTTGGCCGGTGAGCGGCGCGCGGTGCTTGCCGGACCATTTGACGTGTGTGTTCTCGCGGATGGCGAGGAGTAGATCGAGTTTCTCAGTGAACAGTTCGTCGTAGTCTTCGAGGCGGAGGCCGAAGAGCGGGTAGGACTCTACGAATGAGCCGCGGCCCGCGACGATCTCAGCGCGGCCATGAGAGATCAGGTCGAGTGTGGCGAATTCCTGGAAGACGCGCACAGGGTCGGCTGCGCTGAGAACCGTGACGGCGCTAGTAAGGCGTATCTTCTTGGTGCGCGTGGCAGCCGCGGCCAGGATCACTGCCGGAGCGGAGTCGAGGAACTCTACGCGGTGATGTTCGCCGATGCCAAAAACATCTAGGCCCACTTGGTCCGCGAGCTCAATCTCCTCCAGCAGATGCTGCATGCGCTCGACGGGACTCAGCGTGAGGCCGGTGGCCGGATCAGAGATGGCTGCGGCGAAACTGTCGATGCCGATTTGCATCATTCCGGATCCTGATGTCCGGTCTTCTATTGGATGACACACCTGCGTTTTTGTTGCATGTTTGTCATATGGCAGAAGTTTCTTAGTCAGCGTCAAGCGCTGCATGCACCTGGGTTTCTTCTCTTAGAGTGTCGATATCTGGTCAGTCGTGGCAGCTTGTCGACGCTAAAGAGCCTTGGAGAGGGGCTGGCCTCTACTTCACATTTCGCAACTTGCACTCCGCGAAGCACTTCAGTACGGTAATTACTGGTCGTGATTTTTGGCACCTCCCTTGCCTGTATCTCAAACGCAGGCGGTTCCCACACCAATGGGCTAGGAAGAACCGCCTCATACAAATGTTGTTCGAGGTGATTTGCGGATGGCAACAGCTGCCAAGTTCCGGATGGGTTCCCGGTTCACCAGGCAGGACAGCAAAGGAGGCTGTGATACATCGCGGCCAGGTTCAGGTTCGTAATTTCTTTCAAGGAGAGCGTTTCAATGACGAATCGATTCAATATCGCACCTGTACTGTCGGCCGTGGTTCTGCTTTGCTGTGCGGCACTGATCTTGGGCCCAGAAGTCAACGCTGCTGGAGAAGGCAAGATCACCGGAACCGTCAAACTTGTGGGCACGGCTCCGCACATGAAGGGCATCGACATGTCGAAAGACCCCGTCTGCGCCAAAGCCCGCGCCAGCGATCCCGCACATCTGGAAAACGTGGTGGTCGGTGAGGGCGGAGGCTTGGAGAATGTGGTTCTCTACATCTCCGAGGGACTTACCGGGAGTGCGCTGACTCAGGTACCCACGTCAGTACCGGTATTCGATCAAAAGAATTGCGTATATACGCCGCACGTGTTGGCCTTGGACGTCAACCAGAATTTCAAGGTGGCTAACAGCGATCAGACATCTCACAACATTCACCCGAATCCCAACCCGATGGCCGGCAATATCCCGTGGAATCTGTCTCAGCCGCCTGGAGCGCCGCCGATTGAGAAGAGTTGGAAGGCTGAGGAAGTCGCGATTCCGGTACAGTGCAACATCCATCCCTGGATGCACGGTTGGCTCGTTGTGGTCAAAGGGCCTTACGCGACCACCGACAGCAACGGCAACTACACGATCGAAAACGTGCCGCCCGGGAACTACACCGTGACTGCATGGCAGGAAGACTACGGCACCCAAACGCAAAAAGTGACGGTTGCGGCCGGAAAACCCGGAACGGCCGATTTCACTTTTAAGGCGAAGTAGAGATCATAGGAAACTTTCTGCGCAGTTGCAGAACCCGAAGCACCGCCTGCTCGCAGGGCAACGATGGGTGCGGCGCAATGGCTCCAGGCGAGAATTCTCCTTAACCGTAACTTCATCCGAGGGCTTCTCTGCAGCATGCAGCCTCAGAGGTGATCGGCACTGGCATGCCAGTGCCCATAGTGTCAAAGTATCCGCCTGTCTTATGTCAACCTTCGCGCAGCCACTCGAAGGCCGGCGGCACACCCGGTGCCCGCAACCCGATTGATGCCAGTAGCGGCATGGAGCGTCCGGTCTTGAAGAGAACTCGGAGCTTCTTGTGGAATCACAGCCTGAGAGGCGACGATCTCTGCGATTTCTATTTCCTCGCTGCTCGGGTTGATTGCCATCACAGGCGCCTGCTTGATCTGCGCCGCATCGGGCGGGATAAGAAGGTCTGCTCGATGTTCTTCATCTTGGTTAGCGCAGTTTTCGGAGGAGACGCTTCCTGTCGGCGCGACCCCTTGAAGAAGTTCACTGATCTCGTCTGGAACATCGAATCATAGCTGACACCCTGACAGGTTCACTTTGAACCTGTGCTGCTCGCCAGCCTACCGCAGCATTCGGGCCGGTCGGGCAGGCTTGAGCGGTCCCATCCCCCGCCGAGAGCCTGGATCAGTAACACCGTGTTCGCCATGCGCCGTCCTAAGATGTTGACCGCCGTGACCTCATCCGCGAGGGCGGCACTTTGCGCGGTGATCACCTCGAGGTAACTTGTGACGCCGCCCCTGTAACGAATGACAGAGAGATCGAGGGAACGCTGGGCAGCGACGACTGCTTCATCCTGGACCTTCGCCTCGTCTTCCAGAATCCTCACAGCTGCCAGATTGTCTTCCACCTGTTGGAATCCAGTCAGAACATTCTCTCGATAGGCAGCGACTTGATAGTCATAAGCCGCACGCGCCTGGTCGTTAAGAGAACGGCGTCTTCCTGCATCGAACACTGTTCCGACGGCAGATAATCCAACAGACCATAGGCCGCTCGGACCGTTGATGAGGGTCGAGATGGCGGAGCTTTCGAATCCTCCGGAAGCGCCTAGACCGATCAGTGGGTAATAGGCGGACTTTGCAACTCCGATCTGGGCATTGGCGGACGCCACTCGCCTCTCCGCGGCCGCGATATCGGGGCGTCTCTCCAGCAATTCTGATGGCAGGCTGATCGGAATATGCGGGGGTGGCGCCGTGAGAGGCAATGGGGGAAGGCTGAACTCAGCGGGAGGCTTTCCGATGAGAATTGCAACTGCGTGTTCGTACTGCGCGCGCAGCACACCGACATCAATTGCCGCTGCCCGCGTCGTTTGCAATTGAGTCTTCGCCTGCTCGACTTCCACTTCCGAAGCGATGCCTCCCTGGAAGCGGTTCTGATTCAACTCCAGGGCTTGCTCGTAATCCTTAACGGTAGAGTTCAGAAGCTGCTCCTCGGCGTCCAGACTGCGAGCCTGGAAGTAATCAACGGCCAGATCCGCGTGCATGCTCAGGTTGACCGTCGCCAGGTCTGCCGCACTGGCTTGTGCTAGCTCACGGTAGGACTCCACGTTTTTTCGAACTCGCCCCCAGACATCGGCTTGATAGGAAACGTCAAACGGCATCACAAAATCGTTGTAGGTAGCGCCACGCAAGATTGTGCTGGTGGGACTGTTAGCGGAGACGAACGTCCGAGTCGCCGATGGCCCGGCCGTTACGGTTGGGTAATAGTCAGCGCGATAGTAACGGAGAGTGGCGCGAGCTTGCCGGAACTGCGCCTCTGCCGCCTTTAGATTCTGATTGGATACATTGACCTGAACTTCAAGTGCATCCAGCTGAGGATCCTGGAATATCGTCCACCATGTACCGCCAAGATTCTGGTCGTTCGGTTGCGCGGCCTTCCAGTCCCCTACCTCTTTATAGGCCGGAGGAGCCTGTATTGCGGGCGGGTGGTACTTTGGACCAACCACGCATCCAGTCAACTGTAGCGCTGTGATCGCTATCAGAGCACGTCCGGCAGCTTTTCGCGAGCTCCTGAGAATCAGTTTTCGAGGTAGCTTCACTTGGTATCCCCTGGCAATGTTGCCTGAACAATTTGGACTTCCTGGCCGGAGACGATCGAGTCCGGTGGGTTGATGATGACCTGATCGTTTGCTTTGACGCCAGACACGATCTCTATCTGGTCGCCGAAATCGTGCCCGGGAGTGACGGCAGTCAGCACCACCTTTCCGTCTTTCACAATTCCTACTCGTAACCCCTCGGTGCGGAATAGCAGAGTATTGACGGGAACCAAGAAGGTGGAGGCCTGCGTTGGTACCGCCAAGTGGACCTCTGCGTAGGAACCCGTGAGGAGCGTGCCGGTCGGATTGTCCACATCGATTTCTACGAGCAGAGTGCGAGTGGTCAAGTTGATGTCATCGGCAGTGCGCACCAGTTTCCCCTGAAATTTGCGATCCGGAAACTCAGCGAGACTGAGATCCGCTGTCATACCGACTTTGATCCCCCGCGAGTATTCCTCCGGTACGTTGACGTAAACGCGCAATCTTCCAGGTTGAGCGATGTGGAACAGATCGGTTTTCACAGTGCTACTGCTGCCAGAATTGATGAGGTCGCCGATGTCGGTGTTGCGTGCGGTGATCACGCCATCGAAAGGTGCGTAGACCTTTTCGAAAGAGACCAGCGCCGAGTACTGCTGTACGGCTGCCTTATCGGCTTCAACGATAGCGTTATTGGCGTTGTAGGTGCCGACTGCGTTATCGACGTCCTGTTGGGCTACGGCGTTGCTTTTCAGAAGTCCCTGATACCGCGTTTTGGTGATGGAAGCCAACTCGAGATTGGCTTGAGCGGTCAACAGGTTGCTGCGGGCTTGCTCGAGTTGCTGATCGACCTCTGGCGTCTCGATGAGAGCAAGAAGTTCCCCCTGCTTCACGTGCGCGCCGATATCGAAATACCACTTCTTTAGATAACCATTCGTGCGAGCATAGATGGGTGAACTGATGTATGGTTGCACGTTTCCGGGAAGGATGATTTCCTCAGCGGGAGTAGTTTGTTTTGGCGACACCACCGAGACCGCCGTCAGAGCGGCTTGAGCTGTCTCCGTGTCTAGCGCGGCGCGCGCCTTGACTCGGGACCAGATGCCGGATATCAAGAGTGCGGCGACCAAGATCACCGCAACAGCCAGGACCAGCCATTGTTTGTGCGGACGCTCTCCTGCGCCCCCGCCATTTGCTGCGGGCGATCTCTCGGCCATTGTTTGTACGTCAGTCTGAGGCAGCATAATTGACTCCCTAACTTGGGTGACTACTACCGTTTTTCCTGTTGGCCCGCATGCGTGCGTGCCCCCTGCAGTACGCTGAAAAATGCGGGGACAAAGAACAACGTCGAAACCGTTGCGAAGAGCAGGCCACCAATAACCGCCCGGCCAAGCGGAGCATTCTGTTCACCACCATCCCCCAGTCCGAGGGCCATCGGCACCATGCCGATAATCATGGCCAACGCGGTCATCAGCACAGGGCGAAAACGCGTAAATCCTGCTTCCAGCGCGGCACCAAGGGAATCCATTCCTTCCGCCATTTTTTCCGTGGCAAAACTCACCACCAAAATGCTGTTTGAGGTTGCAACGCCCATGCACATGATGGCTCCCATGAGGGCCGGCACGCTCAGAGTGGTGTGCGTTATAAACAGGAACCAGGCAATTCCGGCGAGTGCCGCGGGCAGCGCCGAAATCATGATGAAAGGATCGAGCCAGGATTGGAAGTTGACCACGATCAGCAGGTATACAAGTACGATCGAGAACGCCAGTCCACTCAGCAGACCGATGTAAGAGGCGCGCATCGTCTGAACCTGCCCGCGGACGACGACTCGAGAACCGCGTGGTAACTGCTGGCGGGTTGCGTCGATAATCTTGTTGATGTCACCCGATACGCCACCAAGGTCGCGGCCCGCGACGGAGCCGAAGATGTCAATGACGGGTGCAACGTTGTAATCCGACACAACAGCCATTCCTGCTCCGCGCTGCGTCGACACTAGACTAGCCATGATCGATCGAGGAGCAGCAGGGTCGGTACCAGTAATGGGAACGTTCTCAAGATCCTGCAAAGTGTCCGCGCGATATTGCGGCGTCTGGGTCGCGATTTGATAGCTGACGTGATTCTTTGGGTCTACCCAAAACGTAGGTGAAGTTTGAAAGCTGCCGCTCAGTGACACCAGCAGATTCTGCGCGATGTCGTGAGCAGTAAAACCCAGCTGTTCTGCTTTCGTGCGTTCAACCCTTAGACGCAGATAGGGTTGATCAAAAGGCTGCTGAATCCGTAGATCCGTCGCTCCGGAAACATACCTCATTCTTGCGAGCAGTTCGTCTGCGTAGCTTCGGTTTTCCTGCAAGTCGTTCCCTACAACCTGGACGTCGATGGGAGCGGGCAATCCAAAATTGAGAATCTGCCCGACCATGTCGGCAGGCAAGAAGGCGAATGAAACACCAGGGAACTGTCTTGGCAGTGCCAGACGAAGCTGGTGAATATAGTTATCCGTGGGATGGTGCTTGGCGGACAGGGTCACAAGAATGTCGGCGTCCGAGGTACCAACCGGGGCCGAATTGCTGTAAGAAAGATTGATGCCGCTATAAGGCAGGCCAATATTATCTATGACGCTCTCGACCTCCGTAGCCGGAATCTGCTGTCGAATTGACCGCTCGACCAGATCACAAAGGTTGGCGGTCTCTTCAATGCGCATTCCCGTGGGAGCCCGCATATGAAGCTTGAAAGTGCCGCTATCAATGCTGGGGAAGAAGTCGCGGCCCAGCCAAGGAATCAGAATCGCGAGGGAGCCGAGACAGAACGCAAAGAACGTGATCAGGAAAGCACGCCTGTGATGGAGAGAAATCTCCAGCAGGCTGCGATAGCTCCGACGAAAGTTTTCGAAGGCCCCTTCAAAACGTTTCTGAAGGCGCACCAGCGGATTGCGGCTAGCGGCATGTCCCGCCTCCCCTTTTTCTCCCCGCAAGAGGTACTTGGCCATCGTCGGGACGATGGTCCGGGAGAGAAAATAAGACGCCAACATGGCGAACACCACTGCTTCGGCGAGCGGTACAAAGAGGTAACGAGCCACGCCGGATAGCAGGAACATCGGGGCAAACACGATACAAATTGCAAGTGTGGACACGAAGGCGGGTGTCGCGATTTGCGATGCACTATCCAACACGACCTCGTCCATCTCCTTCTCTGGTTCTGCCTCACGATTGCGATTGATGTTTTCGACCTCGACGGTGGCGTCGTCGACGAGAATGCCCACCGCCAGAGCGAGTCCACCGAGTGTCATGATATTGATGGTTTCCCCGATCGCACTGAACGCAATGATCGAGGTCAGGATCGCCAGAGGGATTGAAGTTGCGATGATCACGGTGCTTCGCCAACTGCCCAGAAAAGTAAGGATCATGAAAGAGGTCAGGCAAGCGGCAATCAACGTTTCCCTGACCACTCCGCTGATCGCACCACGAACAAAAATCGACTGATCCGCCAGAGGGGTCATCTTTAGTTGGGGTGGAATTGTCGCCGCAATTTGTGGCAAAAGAGCCTTGATGCCTGCGATTACGTCCAGCGTTGATGCATTCCCCGCTTTTTGGATGGTCAGCAAGACTGAACGCTGCCCGTTTACGCGCACGATGTTGGTCTGCGGCGGAAAACCGTCGCGCACCCAGGCTACGTCCTTCATGTAAATGGTCGTACTGCCAATTGTTTTGATTGGAATGCGGTTCAGGTCCGCGATCGTCTGTGGGGCTGCATTGGGAATGGAAACGTCGTATTCCCTGGAGCCGATCTTAGAGGTCCCTGTGGGCAGGATCAGGTTTTGCAGGCTGATCGCATTGACCACATCCAGCGCGGACAGACCCTTCGACTGCATGGCAGTTGTATTGAGATCGACTTGCACCTGACGTTGCTTACCGCCATAGGGATAGGGCACGGAAGCCCCAGGCACTGTGATGAGCTGAGTCCGAATGAAATTCAGACCATAGTCGTTGAGTTGCTGCTCCGAAAGATTTTGCCCCGAAAGGGCCAATTGGAGTACGGGCACACTCGATGCGCTGTAGGCAAGAATGAGAGGTGGTGTTGTTCCCGCGGGTAGCTGCCTAAGTTGAGTCTGAGAAACAGCCGTAATCTGCGCAATGCCCTGTTGAATGTTGGCAGTCGGCTGGAAGAAGACTTTGACAACCGCAGTTCCATAGAGCGACTGCGATTCGATGTGCTCGATGTTGTCGACGGTGGTAGTAAGCGACCGCTCCGTAACGCTGACGATCCGGTCACTCATCTCTTGAGGAAGGAGACCGTTATAGTTCCAGATGATGCTGACGACAGGAATATCAATATTCGGAAAAATGTCGGTTGGGGTACGGACAATGGCGAGGCCACCCATGATTACGATGAGTATCGACACGACTACAAACGTGTAGGGCCGCCGCAATGCTAGTCGAACAATCCACATAGAATCTTCCCTGCTTTGTCGATGACCGACGTCGTCGGTCCGCTAACCGTAGTTACTTACCTTCTGCAACCTGCAAGGACGTGCGGGGCGCAGATGAACGAGGCTTTGCATCGAGTACCCGGCGCACAAGACGCGTGAGTTTTGCGCGCGCCCGTGCGACCTGGGCCTTCACCGTTCCGTCAACTACCCCTAGAATGTGTGCCGCTTCACTGGTACTGAGACCATCCAAATCACGCAATTGAAATGCTCTGCGCAACGGGGGAGAAAGCTCCTCTACGAACTGCATGAGGTGCTCGTGCAGTTCCGCTTTTCGATACTCTTCTTCCGGACTCGGCCCGCAGTGCACTAACCGCTCTGACAGCGTATATCCCTCTTCGTCTCCGAATTGATCGTTTAGAGACACGTGGATATGCCGTGGCCTTCTGCGCAATTGCATCCGAGCACAATTGCTGACGATGGCAACCAGCCATGTCGACATTTGCGCCTGCCCTCTGAACTGATCCAGGTGTTTGTAAGCGGAGAGGAGCGCATCCTGAACCGCATCCTCTGCGTCGGCCGTATTGCCCAGGTATCGATACGCTGTTCTACGGAGCAACGGCAGACAACGCGAGAAAGCGTCCTGTAGTTCAGGAGTCTTGTTTTCTGGAGCAGGAACGTCGAGGTGCTGTTCGTTTCCGATGTATGCCGCGGTCGCTTGCATATTGTCTCTACCTCCCGGTCGAGACATCAAAATGCACGCCTATGTCCAATCGACCGAAAAGGTATTTAGTCGAGCATTTTCAGCAACATGAGTCGACTGGGCGGTTGGGCACGGCGCTGCGACAATCAGATGTTCGTCCCGCAGTTGACACCAACGTCGGCATTTCGACTCGACTCGCGTTCTCGATTTCAATCTCGACGGCTGAATATCGGCGGAAGCGCCCGGTTAACTCGAAGTGCGTGTGTGTTTGTTGGTCAAAGCGCACTTTTACCTTGGCCGTCACACGGCTTTGTAGTTCTGGAACTGGAAATGCATTCAGCAGTTCAGGAGATAAGAGGAGACCTATGAAACTTCTTACAGCAGATAAGGTGACACTTGGATTTATTGGCCTGGGCAACATGGGGAGCCGAATCGCACAACGCCTGCTTGATCACGGATACCCCCTCGTTGCATACGACAGAAATACCGCTAAGGCGAAAGCCGTCGTAGCAGAGCGAGGTTTCGCTGCTAAGAATATTCTTGAACTGGCACGCACCGCCGATGTGATTCTTTCGTGCCTCACCAATGATGAAGCAGTTCAGAGCGTTTATGCCGGGCCAGCGGGAGTTTTTGCAGAGGCGCAGCCAGGAACTGTCGTGTTAGAGATGAGCACGATCTCCCCAGAGAGTTCGCGGAAACTGCACAGGCTTGGCGCCCAAAGTGGCATCGAGGTATTGGACGTCGCCATCTCGGGCAGCACTCCTGCCGCGGAACAAGGCACTCTAACGCTACTGGCCGGCGGCAACCAAGACTTGTTCGATGCCGCTGAGCCAATATTCCAGGCGATTGCAAAGCAATACTTTCTTCTGGGCGGTCCTGGCTCCGGGACAGCGATGAAGTTGGTGGTCAACACGCTCTTAGGTGTTGGCATGCAGGCCATCGCTGAGGCTGTGGTCCTTGGAGAGACAGTTGGTCTGAATCGCGAACGTTTGCTCGAGGTCTTGTCAAAGACAGCGGTGATCGCACCGGCTCATGTGGGAAAGCTGGCGAGGGTTGCGATCAACGATTACACACCGCAATTTCCACTTCGCCTGATGAACAAGGATTTCGAGTTGATTCTACAGGCGGCAGCAGAAGCGCATATCCCCATGCCTGTGACTGAAGCGGCGTTTCAAGTCAATTCAGAGGAACTGGCACACCACGACGGAGACGACTTCTCCGCTGTTTTGCGGCGAATGGAAGAAGTTGCCAGTGTGGCAGATCTTCACTCCGCCTCGATTGCGAGTTGATTGGCGGCCCAAAACGCCGATGCCACAAGCGGTCGGCTGAAAAATGACTGGAGGCTTTTTGAGACACCTGATCGCAACGTCGACAACATTCCGAATCGCGTGGTCGCGGTAGATCTTCTAAGAAAGGGACAACTGATGCACGTGATGGCCGGGACGCCGCCTGGAACTCTAACTTCGCTCTCTTCGCGATCGCTCTTGCGAGGTGAGGCGGCGGTAGTCGGCCCTCAATGGCTACCAATGGTGCTGGTCTTCGGGTCGATTGGCGCGGTTGCCTACGCCGACTTTATCGCAACGGGTGTCTCGTTGGGGTACCTCTACATTTTGCCCCTTGGGATCAGTGCCATGTTCTTGCGCAGCCAGATCAGCTATGGACTGATTGCGGTTTGTGTTTTTCTCCACGATCTTTTCGGGCCTCCTTATCCAAGCCAGGAGGCCCGGATAACACACAACCTCACCGCACTGATCGCGTTCGCCTTCGTCGTCTATGTCATCCAGAGATACGTGAAACAGAGGGAACAGCTCGACAAGGCGGTGCGCCAGCAGCGCGATCAGCTTCTGCAAGAGGTCGAACTAGCCGCAGGGGTACAGAGGATGTTTCTGCCCATCACTCGCCCATCCATCCCCGGGCTGGAGATCGCCGGCATGATGCAGCCTGTGGGAGGTGTGGGCGGCGATTACTACGACTACGTACCCGTCAATGAGCACACGATCCAGATAGTGATTGCCGATGTGTCGGGAAAGGGCGTCCCTGCTGCCCTTCTGATGTCCGCCACCGCGGCTGCCGTGAAACTGGAGGTGAGTGAGAAACGAGACATGCTGGAGGTTGTAAATCGTTTGAACAACGGGATCCATTCCGTATCTGATGGAAACCGTTACGTCACATTGGTGCTGGCGGACATTGATGCACTCAACCGGTCCTTCCGGTACGTCAACTGCGGCCACAATCCCGCTCTCCTTTTTCAGGCAAGAACCCGCGATGTTGTTCCCATGAACTCGTCCTGCTTCCCCGTCGGAATGTTTGACACCATAAACTGTGAAATCAACCGAGCCGACCTCGCTGCCGGCGACATTTTGGTGCTGTACACAGACGGGATCACCGAAGCCGAGAATTCGGAGGGAGAAGAATTTGGGGTGGAACGGCTGTCAGCCCTCATTCGGCGCGATTCTTCAATGTCAGCGGAGAGGCTGATGGACAACATTTTTCAAAGCGCCGAAGACTTCTGTCAGGGAGTCGGTTTCAAGGACGACGCCACTGTTCTCCTAGTGAAATGTGGGTTTGATGGGACGTAAGATATTCACATCTTGCTCTTGGGGCTACGGCTTGTCGTCGGCGGGAATAGGAAGCTTCTCCTCAATCTTCCGGATTTCTTTCGGTGCATGCTTGCGGAAGAGACGCTTCATATCCGGCGTAAATTCGCGTTGAAGATTTCCAATCGCATCCGAGCTCAGTGCACCGCTAAACCGATTCATGGTTTCACCAAAATTTCGGTCATGTCTCGGGTAGTAGCTGTTTTGTAGCGAACTGGTGAACAGAGTACCCAGAAATTCGGACGTGTTGAACGTGTTATCTCCGCTGTCGTTCCTGGTTATCACAACTCTGGTTACGGCATACCACGACCGAGAAACAAGACTTCTCTTGTGTGAGGGGAAATATCGAGGATCCTGATGCAAGATCGTCGATAAAGCAACGGTCTGGATGAACCTCCGCGATTCTGTGTCCGCCAGAGTCGCCCCAAATCGCTTCCCCCAACCTTGCACTCCTCCCCCATACTCAGGCCACTGATCCTGGGCTTGGTCCAAAGTCGCCTGAAAAGCCGCCGACACGAATGTGTAGGGCGAATGGGTTTGCTTCAGAAACAGGTTGAATTTACAACGTGCGGACAACGGAGTGTATTCCATGGTTCCGATCGTCGACTTGGCTTCTGTGGGGTTCGCCGGAGGTTGGGCAAACGTATCTTGCACTTGGAGGCGGCAGGGACTGGTCGCCACCTGATCCGATGGCTCGTGGGTCAATGTTGACTGGTTGTCACGGGATCTATCGTGGGCGGTAGTCGAAGAAGGCAAGGCCGGTTCTTGTGAGGCAACTGGCGCCTGCGCGTGGCCGAGAGCCTGCGTCATCGCAATCGAAATGGTTACCAGCAAGACCTGAGTTATGTTCCCTGCTCGAATGCGATTCTCTTGACTCACCCTCATGCCAAGTCCAATGGGGAATGTGCGTTTTTTCTAGCTCGCAAACACGCATCCTCTCGCTGATGAGCATCCAGGTTTCCAAACGTCGCCTGTGCGCAAGGCACACTGGTTCAGGCTCACGAGACTCGCAAGGTGTAGGGAATCGATCATCGCAACGTCCACAGGCGGACACGCCGTCGGCATCTCGACGCTGCCAGTCTTGCGTGCCTCCCGAATTCTTAACGGACACGTACGTAAAGCTGTGGGCCAGCACAAATCAAAGGGATTCCTTCGTTAGCAATGTTTGGAAGGCCACTTGCATTCTTAGAGAACAAAGGAGATAGACATGAAATTCGTCCATCGAACCACAATTAGCACTCTGTTTTTCCTGGCCATGCTGGGAGCTGCCTTTGCCCAGAAGGTCGAGACCGACTTTGATCACCAGGCCAACTTCTCTCAGTACAAGACCTATTCGTGGCAGGAAATCAATCCTGCGAATTCCCTCTGGGACGCTCGAATCAAGAGTGCCGTGGATGCCCAACTGGCAGCCAAGGGCTGGACGCAGGTGGACAGCGGCGGCGATGTGGCCGTCGTAGCGATCAAGACCTCGCAGACACAGAGAACGCTCCAGACGTTCTATGACGGCGTTGGTGGGGGATGGGGATGGCGAAGGTTTGGAGGCGGCGGGTTCGGCGACGCTACCACCACCGAACAGGATTACAAAGTAGGAACTCTAGTTATTGACTTGTACGACGCCAAAACCAAGCAATTGATCTGGCGTGGAAGTGCGCAAGACACGGTGTCAGACAAGGCCACGCAGAATGAAAAAAGTCTGGACAAGGGTGTGGCGAAGATGTTCAAGGCTTTCCCTCCGGGTTCGGCAAGAAGCTAAGCATTTTCGGAGGGTGCGGTGCGTCAAACGTTAAGTGATCTCGCTGGCGAATAGTCGCCCGGAACTTTGAAGGAGATTGAGATGCAAACACGCAAGCTGGGCAATTCTGATTTACACATCACTCGAGTGGGCTACGGGGCCTGGGCCATCGGCGGCTCGGGCTGGCAGTTCGCCTGGGGATCGCAGGACGACAACGAGTCCATCGCAGCCATTCACCGTGCACTCGAACTCGGCGTCAACTGGATCGACACGGCCGCCGTCTACGGTCTGGGACACTCCGAGGAAGTGGTCGGCCGTGCTTTGAAGAAGTGGCGCGGCTCCAGACCTTATGTCTTTACCAAGTGCGGCCTGCGCGGGGATGCCAACGGTGAGGTGCAGAAAGTACTGGACCCGGACTCGATTCGCGGCGAAGTCGAGGACAGCCTGCGCCGCCTTTCCGTCGACGTAATCGATCTTTACCAAATCCACTGGCCTCCCGACCCCGATTCACCCGAACTGGAAGAAGGATGGTCCACGCTCGCCGACCTGAAGCGCGAAGGCAAGGTGCGCTGGATTGGAGTTTCCAACTTCAATGTCCAGCAACTGCGCCGCGCCCAGACCATAGCGCCTGTAACTTCTCTGCAGCCGCGGTATTCGCTGGTGCATCGCGAGATCGAAGACGAGATCCTGCCCTACTGCCTGAGTGAAGGCATTGGGGTCATCGTTTATTCCCCGATGGCTTCTGGTCTGCTGACCGGCGCTATGACTCGCGAGCGCGCGGCCACGCTACCTGCGGACGACTGGCGCAGGGCGCATCCCGACTTTACGGAACCAAATCTCTCTCACAATCTGGCTCTGGTCGAGCGCATGCGAGCGATAGCCAACCGCCGCAACCGTTCTGTTGGCGAAGTGGCAATCGCCTGGACGCTGGGCCATCCCGCCGTGACCGGCGCCATCGTCGGAGCCCGCAATGCGCGGCAGGCAGAGGGAGTCATGCGTGCTGGCGACTTGCACCTCACCGAAGATGATGTCAACGAGATTGAAGCTTTCGCCGAGACGGCGGCGTGAAAGACAGACGTAAAGAAGAAGCACCGACGAGAAGCAGGATGTACGCACGCTTCATTTGATTCGTTCCCAGCAATTGCATCGTTGCCGGCTAACCGTTGTTTGTCGTTCTGTGTCAGCCAAGCCACTGCGGGTTGGCGACGGTGCCGTCAAAGTGGTGAGTTGTTTTGTAGAGTTCGAACTGGCCGGCTTCCGCCGCCTTTGCCGTCTTGGCGAGAAGAGCTGCTACCTGGGAAGAGTCCATCGGCTGAAAAGTCCGGGCGGCCTGGAGGGCCTGCTGAAGGATCGGAAGCGAATCACAGCCGGTGATGACAACACTGGTGGGCAGATTCATAGAGTAGTGCAGACACTCAACTGCTGTAACGGTCTTGCTCCCGAGAATGAAGTGGTCGCCCATGGGTTTCATGCCGAGAACTCCGATACCGTCCTTGGTCAAGGCTGGTAACACTTTCTTTTCGAAACTGTTGAAGTGGGCGTCCATTATGTTGAGAGGCATCTGGACAGCATCGAACGTGAAGCCATGCTGTGCGGCGGTGGCCAGCATCTTCAAATGAATGTCTGGACTCTTGTGGCCTGTGAAACCAATAAAACGGATCTTGCCCGCTTTTCTGGCCTCCAGGACGACCTCCATCGCTCCGCCCTTGGCGAAAATGCGATCCGGATCGAAATCGCGAATCACTTCATGGAACTGGAGTAAGTCAACTCGATCCGTCTGCAACCGCCGCAACGATTCATCGAGTTGGGCTGCTGCGGCAGTTTTATTTCGGCCATCGATCTTGGTCATCAAAAAGGCCTTCTGACGATAACCGTCGCGCAGGGCCTTGCCCATGCGAATTTCGCTCTCTCCTCCGTTGTAGTCCCAGCAGTTATCGAGAAAATTGATTCCTTCATCGATTCCAGTGCGAATGATGCGAATGCTTTCGTCGGGATCGCTCTGCTTGCCCAGGTGATAACCGCCGAGTCCGATGAGCGAAACCTTTTCGCCGGTGCGTCCCAGAGCTCGATGGGGAATTCCGTTCTTGTTATCGGGCTTTGCCGCAGCACTTAGCGTTCCGGCTGCTAATAAGGATGCAGCAGTCATGCCGAGGAACTCTCTCCTGGTCACACTGGAGTCCTGGTTTGAGAGCATTCTGTCGGTCGCCGACTGCTCGGACGAATCGATGTGGGAGTGATTCGAGTGGCTATCGTTCGGAGTCACGGCAAGTCCTCCTGTGTAGTTAGAAGCGAGCGTTATCACTAAATACTATTCCCCGGAGGCACTCAACCGTGGAGTTCGTTCAGGAAGCCAGCTCGGTAATGCCGGTTAGTTCCAGGTATTCGTTCTCAGACAATTGCACCGACGCTGCCTGTATGTTTTCCTCAAGATGCGCAATCGAGGAAGTTCCGGGGATGGGCAGCATAATCGGGGACCGTTTCAGCAACCACGCCAACGCGATCTGGATAGGTTTTACTTGGCGAGCCTTTGCAATCCTCTCCAGCAGCCTGCCAGCCACGCGCCCTGCTCCCAGCGGGAACCACGGGATGAATGCGATCCCATTGCGCTCGCAATAATCCACAACATTGTCCCATTCGCGATCGGCGAAACTGTACCGGTTCTGGACCGACACGATCGGCACGATCTTCTGCGCGCGGTCGATATGTTCTACAGTGACGTTGGACAGCCCAACCAATCGGATCTTCCCCTCTGTTTGCATGTTCGCCAGGGTTTCAATCGAGGCATCGAAAGGCACCACAGGATCGGGCACGTGCAGTTGATATACGTCGATTCGGTCGAGGCGAAGTCTCTTCAGGCTGCCTTCCACCGCCTCGCGCAAGTGCGCCGGGCTGGCATCGTGGGTCCACTGGTTCGGGCCAGGGCGATTCCATCCACCCTTGGTCGCGATGACAAGGTCCTTGGGGTAAGGCGCCAGCGCTTCGGCGATCAACTCTTCGCTGACATTGGGACCGTAGGAATCAGCAGTATCGATGAAGTTGACTCCCAACTCAACGGCTCGGCGGAGAACGGCTATCGCCGCCGCACGGTCCTTCGGTGGACCCCAGATTCCTTCGCCGGTCAGGCGCATCGCTCCGAAACCAAGGCGATTGACAGTGAGTTCACTGCCGAGTTCGATTGTTCCGGCTGTGGCGGCCGACAGACTAGTTGCTTTCTTGGTACTGTCTTTCACAGTTCACTCTCCATCAATGCATTTATTCCGCGGGGCGCCAACTGGAATTGCGCGCCTTTATACCTGGGGCGACCGTCGTCGTGTTAGGCCCCAGATCCTTTTCGTAAACAATATCATTCTTGGTGACTATGAAAGTCTTGACCCCCGACGACCGGTACTCCGCGGGATATGCCACCAAAGCCAGGCCGGTTTTCTTATCGCCGACGGAGACATAGCGGCTAGTCGCGGCCGCAGAGTTTCCATTCACGAGTCGAAAGTAGTATCCGTGGAATGGAGAGGAGTCATTGCTGCCGGCATTTGCCAAACCGGCGGATACGAGGCTTTGGGCGAATTGGGTAATCGGGTCGTAGCTAGCTGGCTTTGCGTCCTGGTCCTTCTTTGTGATCGCAAATTCCTCGCTGACTTCAATCGCTACGGCCTCATTTTCTCCAATTCTTCGGAACAGCATTTCCTGCGCTCCGGTTTTGGAATCGAAGTACCATGCGCCGTTCTTTGAAACCAGTGGAATCGGGAAGGGCCAGTTTTCTGCGCCGATGTACAGCACCGTACTTCCATCGGGCTCTCTGACAAGACGGTGCATTTCTTGGTATTTTTGGCTGAACTGCTCGCGTTCGAGCTTGTCCTCCACTTCGTCGCTCGATGAAGTGACTTCCTTTCCTGCTCCGAGGATGGCTTCCAGGGCCGGCTCATCTTCCTTTTGGGCAGCCTGAAAGAGAGCGTCACTGGCTTCTGCAGGAGACGAGAACGTCTTTGGTTGTGAATCCTGAGCAAAGCTTGATCCGGCCAAGCCCGCGACCAGCAACAGCAAGCCCACCACCAGCAGAAAAACGACGGTGGATGCGAACCCCCAGGCAAATCTCACTGTGAATGTTTCAAGCGTCATATTGTTTGTGTGCATGAGTTCTTTCTCCATATCATCAGTGTCATTTGTAGTAATCGAACCGAATTACCGGCGACCGCCTCCCCCTCCGTGAAAACCTCCGCCTCCGAAACCTCCACCATGAAAGCCTCCACCGAAGCTCGACTGCCCGCGGGAAGAGAAGCCTCTTGCGACTCCTCCATGATTGAAGCCGCTGAATGCGCTTGAGTGGGTGCCGGCCGCGAAGCCGTGGCCCGATGAGGCGAAGCCTCGGCCCCCCGCAAAGCCACCACCATGAAATCCACCGGCGCGATTGAAATTATTGCGATTGACGAAAACTCTGCTGTGGGAGATGTAGGCGCCGTGGTTGAAAGTGATCCCGTGATTATGCCAGTCGTATCCCCAGTGTCCCCAGCCCCAGCCAAACCCGCCAAAGAAGCCGATTCCAAAGCCGAAACCAAACGCAATTCCGGGACCGTCAAAGAACAGCCCCGGATACCAATACCAGCCCGGCCAGATTCCGATGGGCTCTCCGTATACCAGCCAAGGGTCGTATTCAGGAACGTAAACAACCTCAGGGTCAGCCGGTTCAATGACAATGGTTTGCCCCTGCTTGCTCACCTTTTCTTGCGATGTGCTCTTTAAGTTGCCGGCCTTCTCCGCACGGTCACGCATCGCCTGAACAGCATTCATCACGTCCTGCTGTTGGTTGACGTAAGCATCGCCAAGCGACGAGGTCCATGAGAGATTCTTGTCCATGTTCGCGAGCACCGAAGGAAACTCGACGAGGGCCTTCACGCTGGGATCCCAAGGCTGCTTATCGACTTCTTTGCCGAGTTGTTCGTCCTTGAGGTCGGTATGCTGCTGCAGCCACCGATCGGCTTCAACAATTTGGTCGGGATAGGTAGCAGCGGCGAGGATCTGCGCCACCAAGGCATCTGGATACAACGCGATCGGCGCTACCAGTTGCTGCAGCTGTTCCGGCGTCTGTGGCGCGGTCTGAACCGGCGGTTGCGGGGCGGATTGGTCAGCCTGCGCCACCAATACTCCCGGCGTCGTGACGAACAAAAGACAACCGGAAAGAAGAAGCGATAAACTCTGTTTCACAAGTTTCATAATTAGTCCTCCAGCGATGAATGCAGCAGCCTGACGGCTGATGGCTCCGCCAGATCTGCGGTTATTTAGCTGGCAAAGTCAGCGGCACTACGAGCTGCGAATTGCCGAACCGTTAGCGGACACGCCGGATGGTCGCATTGACATGCGATTTCCACGTCTTCGCTTCCCGCGTCGCGACAAGCCTCTCCGCAGTATTCTTCTCCATTTGCTACAGTGCAAAGACACGGGACGTGTGCGCACATTTTCGTCTCTTGATTCGCCATTGCAATTCCATCCTTTCGAATTCAGATCCACCTGCTCCGATTACTGAAGCAACTTGCGACTCTTGACGTAGCGCCGTTCCCTGCACCAACGTTCGAGGGAGGACCCAAAACGGTCAGGTTTCGGCGACTACGTCACCTCGAGTGAATTGCATGCAGCTCTCCAAACGTCGCGATGCCGCTAAGCCCATGCGTTTTAAGGTTGTCGGTTAGCGAAGTGAAGAGAACTGGCTGTCCCGAGTGTCAACAGGTTGATAGTGCTGTCGGCATTTGGACGGGTCTCAGCCGTGTACTGATGCCTGGGTCTCGACTCGCCTGTGCGATAGCTGGCGAGCCGCTGCTACTACGTCCGAATCTCTGTTCTCGAAAACCTGCTCTCCCAACACTGGAACTCCCCGCACGGGTCCGTTTCGCGGACCGAGGACACTGCGTTATCATGTTCTCCCGCTTTGGATTTTGGATAAGAACATGCTAGACGAGGACGAGGCCCGGCTGCGATTCCGCATAAATGGCGAGAAGTCGTTCACTTGTTTGCCGACGGCATTGGCCGTCGCATTGCTCACCAACCTGGAGGCGAGTGAATGACGCCGGCAGCCGCCCCCACGGTGTTTGTGGTCGATGACGACGACTTGGTGCGTGCCTCAATCCAAGGCATGCTGAAATCGGTTGGCTTGCGCTCCGAGACCTTCGCCACAGCGCAAGAGTTTCTACGCAGCAAGCGGCCGGACGGGCCAAGCTGCCTGGTCCTGGACGTGAGACTTCCCGGAGTCAACGGTCTGGATTTTCAGCGCGAGTTGGTTGACGCCGGAATCCGGATTCCCATCATCTTTATCACCGGCCATGGAGATATTCCGATGACGGTAAAGGCCATGAAATCCGGCGCGGTCGAGTTCCTGACCAAGCCATTCCGGGACCAGGATTTGCTGGATGCGATTCATCAGGCTTTGGATCGCGATCGGACAGCGCGTCAACAGCAGAGCGAACTTGGCGAGTTGCGAAAGCACTACGAATCGCTCACCCCACGCGAGCGCGAAGTCATGGCTCTGGTAGTTTCGGGCATGCTCAATAAGCAAATTGCGTTTGAGCTCGGAACCAGCGAAATCACCGTGAAGATCCATCGCGGGCATGTGATGCGGAAGATGCAGGCTGAATCACTGGCGGACTTGGTCAGAATGGCGGCGAAGCTCGGGCTTCCGCCCGGCAAGAAGTAGCATAATGCCGCAGTCAAAAGGCAAGCGAAGGTAGCCGGTGAGGCCGAAATTAGCGCTGACCCCATCCACAGTGAAATAGTTGGCATCGGCGCGATGCTGACGCAAACCCAAAAACTTACCGTCCTAGTACGAACACGAGCGTCCTGCTACAATTTTTCCACAAGTTGTCAAACCTCCGGTTCTGAGGTTTCAACTTCGGCCCTGGGGTCCGCGTGAAATCCGTTCACGCTTCGTTTGCGACGACTCGACGAATTCTAACCAAGCGACCCCCGAGCGGAAGGGGAGGGGAAGATGCCCGAATTCCTAACGAAACTGTTCTCGTCCGATTTCATGGGACACGGGTACTGCTATCTCTGGCAGCCGGAGATCGTCTGGCTACACGCGATCTCGGACACCATGATCGCGTTATCTTAATTATGTGATCCCCCTGGCGCTGGTCTACTTTGTCCGAAAGCGGCGCGACCTGCCCTTTCACTGGATGTTCTTGATGTTCGGTATCTTCATATTCGGCTGCGGAACCACGCATCTGATGGAGGTCTGGACGCTCTGGCACGGCACCTACCGGCTGGCTGGTGTCATCAAGGCCATTACAGCGGTGTCCTCCGTGGCCACTGCAGCGTTGTTCGTGCACCTTGTACCGGATGCCGTAGTCCTCCCAAGCCCGGCTCAATTGCGCGCCGCCAATGAGGAGCTCGAAGGGGAAATCCGGGAGCGGCGCCGTGTGGAACTGGCGCTCCACAAGGCTTACGACGAAGTGGAAAACATGGTGCGGGCGCGCACTGCCGAACTTGCCAGAACCAACGAGCAGCTGCAAGCCGAGATCGTGGAGCGCAAGCGGGCCGAAGAAAAGCTGCGCCGGAGCGAACAGAAATTCCGCGGTTTACTGGAATCGGCGCCCGATGCGGTTGCGGTCGTGAATCATGAGGGCACAATTGTTTTGGTCAATGCGCAACTGGAGAAGATGTTTGGCTATCAACGACGAGAGGTGTTGGGGAACGAAATCGAAGTGTTGGCGCCGGAGCGGTTCAGGAGTAAGCATCTGGAACACCGCTCGGCTTTTGTTGCCGACCCTCGCGCGCGGCCGATGGGATCCCGGTTGGAACTATGTGGCCTGCATAAAGATGGGCACGAGTTTCCGGTGGAGATCAGCCTCAGCCCGCTGGAGACCGAGGAGGGCGTGCTGATTTCCAGCGCCATTCGCGATATCACGGACCGCAAGCAGGCCGAAGAGGGGTTGCGCCAAGCGCAGGCCGATCTCGCACACGTCAGGCGGGTGAGCAGCATGGGAGAGTTGAGCGCCTCGCTAGCGCACGAAGTCAATCAGCCGATTGCCGCCGCCGTCACCGATGCCAATACTTGCTTGCGCTGGCTATCCCGCGATCAACCCGATCTTGATGAGGCGCGCGCGGCTGCGTCAAGAATGGTACAAGACGGAAGGCGTGCGGGCGAAATCGTCAAGCGAGTCCGCCTGCTCTTCAAGAAGGGTACTCCAGACCGGGAATTGGTCGATGTAAACGAGATTATTCGAGAGATGATGCTTCTCCTGCACAGCGAGGCAACTCAATACGCCGTGCTAGTTCGGACGGAACTCACTGCAGACCTCCCTCAGATCATGGGGGATCGCGTGCAACTGCAACAAGTGTTGATGAACCTCATCGTAAACAGCATCGACGCGATGAAAGATGTGGATGGGACGCGCGAGCTCACCATCCAGTCGCAGCGCGGTGATGATGGTCAGGTGCTGATCTCGGTCAGCGATACCGGCGTGGGGCTTCCACCGCAGCAGGACAAGATCTTTAATGCATTCTTTACCACCAAGCCCCAAGGGACCGGCATGGGACTTCGGATCAGCCGCACCATTGTTGAAGCGCATGGCGGCCTCTTGTGGGCTTCCGAGAATTCTCCTCGGGGCGCAAGGTTTTATTTCACTCTGCCCATCAAAGCCGATGCACATAGTGATACCCGCAGCTGATATTCCGCCCCTATACCAAAGTATGATTGCGCCGCCACCTAAGCATAATTGCGCCATCGTTGAACGGGCTGCTAGGGTTGCATCATGGTCGTTCGAAAGAAGGGGAAAATGGTGGCAATTGTTGATGACGATGATTTGATGCGCAGCGCATTGCAGGGCCTGCTGAAATCAGTCGGCCTGCCGGCGCAAGCGTTTGCGTCAGCGGAGGAATTTCTGAAGTCTGGCCAACAGCATGAGGTTGGATGTCTGGTCGCGGACATCCGCATGCCGGGAATGTCCGGTCTGGAATTGCAGGCCAAGCTCAACGCTGATCAGTGCAGGATTCCGACCATCTTCATCACGGCCCACGGCGACGAGAAAATGCGGATGCAGGCCTTAAGAGCAGGCGCAGTGGAGTTCATGGCAAAACCATTCGACGATGAAGCCCTGCTCGAGAGTGTCCGAGCGGCTCTGGAGCGTTGAGCCGGATAAGAAGCGTGTACGCAGCAGAAGGGGGTTCTCTGTGGAAGCTACCGGGACATTGCGAACGGGTGATCAGGATTCTTACGACCGCAGATTCCAGCAGGTCATCGGCAATAGTCCTGCGCTGGAAGCAGTGCTCGAACAAGTCGAACGCGTCGCACCTACGGGTTCCACCGTGTTGATCCAGGGAGAAACCGGCACCGGTAAGGAACTCATCGCACACGCGATCCACAACATCAGCTCAAGGTGCGGGCGGTCTTTCGTACGGTTGAATTGCGCTGCCATTCCGCTGGATCTGCTGGAGAGTGAGCTTTTTGGCCACGAAAGGGGTGCATTCACCGGCGCCATCGCGCAAAAGATTGGCCGTTTCGAACTCGCCGACAAAGGCACACTTTTCCTGGACGAGATCGGCGATATTCCGCCGGCACTGCAGCCCAAACTGCTGCGCGTATTGCAGGAACAGGAATTCGAGCGCCTGGGCAGCACTCGGACTCACCAGGTGAACGTGCGGCTGGTGGCTGCAACGAATCGGGATCTGACGGAGATGGTGAATCGAGGCGAATTTCGCAGCGACCTTTACTATCGTCTGAATGTCTTCCCCGTCCTGCTGCCACCATTGCGCGAACGCCGCGAAGACATTCCAGCCCTGGTGACCCATTTTGTCGACATTTTAGGCCGCCGGATGGGGAGGGAAATCGAGCACATTCCTTCAGAAACGATGGCTGCGCTCAGTTCTTATCAGTGGCCGGGGAATATCCGCGAACTGCAGAACCTGATCGAACGTGCCGTAATTCTCTCAAACGATGGTGTGCTTCCCAATCCTTTGCCCGCCGCAGAACCTGAGCATCGCCCTGCCATCTCTCTAGGTGCAACAACGTTGCGCGACTCCGAACGGATTCTGATTCTGGGGACGCTGGAAACAGTCGGCTGGATAATCGGCGGTCCGAAAGGCGCAGCCACCAAACTCGGCCTGAAACGCACTACGCTGATCCACAAGATGCAGAAGCTGGGGATCGCCCGGCCGGCTCTCCAAAGCGGCGAGAACGTCACGGGCCCAGCACCGCATGGGCCAGGCTCTTTTGTAAGACATCTGTCGTCTAACTAGACGACACACGATCCTTAAGCATCTCAGGTCGACAAGGATGGGTTACGTATGGAGATCGGGCTTCTACTTCTACGACTGACTGCAGGACTGACACTCGCCGCACATGGCGCACAGAAATTATTTGGTGGTTCGGTGGACCAGGTCTAGAGGCCACCGGTCAGTTCTTCGAGACGATCGGGTTCCTGCCAGGGCGGCGCCATGCGCTGATGGCAGGCCTCGCAGAGACCGGGGGCGGTCTCCTTCTGGCGCTCGGGTTACTCACGCCGATTGGGGCCGCGGTCATTTGCAGCGTGATGCTCGTGGCATTGACCGTGCACATCAAAAAGGGCTTCTTCGCTCAGAACGGTGGGTACGAGTACACCCTTGTACTTGGTGTCGCAGCGTTAAGTTTTGCGTTCACCGGCCCAGGATATCTTTCACTCGATGCGCTGCTCGGAAATCACTTCAGTGGCACATTCTGGGGCATCGCTGCGTTGTTGGTCGGTGTCCTTGGCGGAGTATTTTCACTCATTCAGCGACACACGACATCAGCGCAGCAAACGACGTCCGCCGACACCGTTTGATAGCTCAGCCGGACCACCCGGTCCGGCGGAGGTCTTTCCAGGGACCGCCATCCGCGTAACGCTCGGGATGCAGAATCTTCGAACGAGGGTCTTCCGCGGTGTCGAGTTGAAGGACCATCCACTTCGGATATGGAACGCCCGGATCGGACGCCGCGTCAAGGAGTCGGGTGTCGTCTTCCGAGAGCTGAAGCTCTACGGCGCCAATATTATCCTCCAGTTGTTCGGGCTTGCGGGCAGCGATGATGACGCTGCTAACGGCCGGCCGTCCCAGCACCCACGAGAGCGCCACACGGGCTGGGCTGGCGTGATGCCGTGCGGCCACTTCCTTCAGTGCGTCCACGACGCGGTAGCCCACCTCCTTGTCGAAGGGCACGAACGCACCTGCTTCCGCGAAGCGTGTGCCGGCAGGAGTAGGGTTGGCGCGGCTGTACTTGCCGCTGAGGAAGCCGCCGGCAAGCGGGCTCCAGACCAGGATGCCGATGTTATGATACTCGGCGAACGACTGGAACTCGTATTCAAGACTTCGACCGACGAGGCTGTAGTACATCTGCGCCGTTACGTATTTCTCTAACCCCAGGTGCTCCTGCAGCATTACCGCAGTGGCCGCCTGCCATGACATGAGGTTGGACAGCCCGATATAGCGAACCTTTCCCTGGCGCACAAGATCGTCGAGCGTCCGCAGCGTCTCCTCCAGCGGCGTGTTGCTGTCCCATCCATGCACCTGGTATAGATCGATGTAATCGGTCTGCAGCCGCCGGAGACTGCCCTCCACTTCGCGCATGATGTTCACGCGGGTCGCTCCGCTCCGGTTAAAATTCTCGCTCATAGGGAGCCGGACTTTCGTGGCGAGGACAATCTCGTCCCTCACGCCCTTCAAGGCATTACCCACCAGAGTCTCGCTCTCCCCGAGGCTGTACACGTCCGCCGTATCGATGAAGTTAATTCCTCTGTCCAAGGCTAGCTTCACCATGCGCGTGGTGTCCTCCTGGCCCAGGTTGCCCATGTTCATCTTGCCGCCGAACTGCATCGTGCCAAGCGCCACGCTGCTGACGATCAGTCCGGTATTCCCCAGCTTCCTATACCTCATCTCTCCTGCTCCTTCCTCTGCAAACGAACATACAGATAGCACATGATCTCATCCACACAGGCTTGCCTCGAGGATCGTGCGAGAACTGGTTTGCGCCCGTCTTTCCAGATCACCCAATCGACGCGCACCTTTTGCCAACATCGCCGTGGCCAGTGCGCTCATGTCCGGATCCCCAGACTTCGCAGCCCTTAGCAACTCCTTGCCTGCGTCTTGCTGTCCGAAATTGCACCACATCACTCCACAAAGAAACACGTAGTCGCTGTCCATCTCGGTTTCCTCCTCTCCAGGTCTGACGAACATTAGTGGTATCCCAGCACTTTCTTGCAACCACCTTCCACCGCCCGAGTGCAATCCAAATGCCAACAACGGCCTTTCTCAAGAAACCGCCGTATTGCCAGAATTTGGTCGACCCCATCGATGATTCCCTCGCTGAGAGCTACAACAGCGGGATTTGGACGAGTTTCCGCACGACCGGCGATTGGTTAAGAGTGTCAACTGTCAATGGGTCTGTCGATTCACCGACTATTCCTCGGCGAATAGTGACCTCAGCCGATCGAAATACTTAACACAGGCGGTTTTTCTTCAGCGATCTTTCTTCAGGGATCTTTGGCACGGATTGTGCACTACGACATGTGTTGAAATCGCATGCCGTCCATACCGCAAGAGCATGGGCGGACAGAAAGCTGTGGACACACGATGCCTTGGCTTCATACCTATTCAGCTGTCGGGCATAGCCTCGGTCTCACCGCTGTGGTTGCCGCTCTTCCCATCTTCTTTCTCTTCTGGGCGCTGGCCTACAAACGCATGAAAGGCTACCTCGCCGCAAGCTTAACCTTACTTCTAATGCTGCTGGTGGCCGTCACTGCTTATGGAATGCCGGCCCGGACCGCAGTATCTGCAGCCATCCTGGGAATGGCAAGTGGACTTTGGCCGATTGGTTGGATCATTCTCACTGCCGTCTTCTTCTATAACCTGACCGTGGAAGGCGGGCAGTCTGGAATTATCCAGAGCTCTATCTCCTCCCTTTCAGGGGACCGTCGCCTGCAGGCGCTGCTCATCGCGTTTTGCTTCTCTGCCTTCCTGGAAGGCGTATCCGGTGAAGGAGCTCCAGTGGCCGTTGCGGCGGCTATGCTGATTGGTCTGGGGTTCAACCCTCTATCGGCTGCCGTCGTATGCCTGGTGGCCAACACTCCTCCCGTACCCTTCGGCCCGGTAGGCGTGCCCACCAGCATGATGATTTCAGTCACGAACATTAATAGTAGTGTGATGACGACAACAATCGGCTCTGACATGGCGATTCTCGCGCTTGTCATACCGTTTCTCGCGTTAGTAGCGATCTCCGGCTTCAAACGTACGATTGAGGTTTGGCCGGCAGCGTTGGTGGCAGGCTTAAGTTACGCGGTGGCCTGCTTTGTAGTGTCCCGTTACTTGGGAGTGGAACTGCCGGCTATCATTTCCTCGTTCGTGTCGATGGTATGCCTCATTGTTTTCCTGAAATTCTGGAGACCAAAACAGATTTGGCAGTTTGCATTCGATTCCAGTAACAATAGCGATGCTAAGACCAGCTACACTCGCCGCCAGGTATTGACGGCATGGTCTCCTTACTTGCTCCTCATGTCGATTATGAGTTTTTGGGGAACGCCAGCCTTCACTCGGTTCGTCGAAAACAAGCTTCACTGGGTCTTGAACATCCCGCACTGGCCGGGTCTGGACGGAATCGTCTACCGCACGGCTCCGATCGTGGACGTACCGACAATGTATCCGGCTAGCTATCGGTTGGACTACCTTACTGCTCCTGGGACTGCCATGTTGATTTGTGCCCTTGCCACGATGGCAATCTTGCGAATCAGCCCATCGCGCGGCCTGAAGGTTTTCAGAGCAACCTGCAGCCAATTGATGTTTGCGCTGGTTACTCTGGCGGCGGTCGTCGGCATCGGTTACTTAGCCAATTATTCCGGGATATCTTACACGCTTGGCTTGGCATGCGCCTCTTATGCAGGCAAGTTGTTTCCAATTTTCTCGCCAGCAATCGGCTGGCTGGGCGTGTTCTTGACCGGTTCAGTCACATCGTCCGCCGCCTTGTTTGGCAAGCTGCAACAAGTCACCGCCACCCGGACAGGCATAAACCCTGTGCTCACGACCTCGGCTAACCTGTTCGGCGGCGTCGCCGGCAAGCTGATCTCGCCCCAATCGATCGCTATTGCCTGCGCGGCAACCGGTCTGATTGGCAGGGAAACCGATATCTTTCGCAATACGATCAAGTATTCGCTCACCCTTTTGGGTTTGGTCGTCTTGATTGTGCTGCTGGAGGCCTGGGTCGTTCCCGGAGTTATTCCTGTGGATCCTGTCATGTAGGACACGAGCAGGGATGACGCACCTCGCGTTTCTACGTTAGTTGGGCAGCGATGCGGCTGCCGATGTGACCCCAACACTCCAATACTCAACTTCACTGGAATGAGGCAGAGCCTGAGTGGATGGTGTCGAAAGATGGGCCAAGGCTGTCGAATAGCTGACACCGTCACACGCCAATCTAACCTTTGTCACTTTGCGGCCGCGTTTTCAATAACCTGAAGTTTTGGTGCCACGATTGCACTGCACTCAAGTCATATTAAACGCAATCAACCAGGAGGATGGATATGAAAGTCGGAATCGTTGGAGCGGGCGCGGTCGGCTCCGCGTGCTTTTTGTCGATGGTTATGCGCGGAAGTGCGCGCGAGGTCGTGCTGGTTAACCGGGACCGCAAGCGGGCCAAGGGCGTCGTGACGGACGTCCAATACGGCGCGGTCCTGTCGTCGCCGATTACACTGCGCGACGGCGACTATTCCGATCTCGCCGGCTCGTCGGTGGTGATGATCACTGCCGGAGTCAACGAGAAAGGTGGAGGCGCAACCGATCGCAGCGATCCTGTCGGAAGGCTTCGCTTGCTCGATGCGAATGCTGCAATCTTTCAGGACATCGTCCCGCAGATCCACCAGTTCGCTCCCGATGCGCTGATTCTGGTCGTAACCGATCCACCGGACGCGCTGGCAGACGTAGTGCGTATGTTGGGACACGAGCGCGTGCTGAGCACCGGCACATCTCTCGACACATTACGGTTCCGGTTTCACCTGGGGAAGCGTCTTAACGTCAGCGCGTCGGACGTGGAGGCACTGGTCTTAGGTGAGCATGGTGCTTCGGAGGTTTTCCTGTGGTCATCGGCGCGAGTGGGTGGCAGGAAGGCATTGGACCTCTTTGGGGAGAGCCAAACGGCGCAAACAGTGCGTGAGGAAATCGAGCGGGAGGTACGTTACGCCAACATCACAGTCATTGAAGGTATTGGGGCCAGCCAGTATGGCATAGGGATGGTCTCCGCGCGACTCACGGAGATGATCTTGCTCGATGAGGGAGCAGTGATTCCTGTCGGCTGTTACAACGCAACATTCGGAGTTACGCTTTCCTTGCCAAGTGTCGTTGGCCGGGAAGGCGTGCGTCGCGTGCTCGAGCCCGAAATGTCTGCCGCGGAACAACAAGGTTTACAGCGCAGTGCCGACGCGATCAAGGCGGCGCTGTCTCGCCTCAGTCTCAAGGAATCCCAGCGAAGAACAGCTTGAGACTTGTCTGGAGGACAATTGCCAAGAAAAAACGCCCTACCCCTTGATCAGGGGCAGGGCTGTTCGCCTAAGAACGCGAAAATTGGAGCGCCCAGAGGGAACTACATGCCACTCTGCTCAAAGACTAACGATTCCTTGGTACGACGGAAGTCGATCTCTGTGAGTGTTTGGGTGCTGGCGCTGGTTGTGTCAGTGACAATCTCGTCTTGAGTCACTTTGGCGTCATTCGTCTTGAGTGTTCCAGGTACCGTGGCAACGGTCTTTCCATCGCGCACGAAATTCACCTGTACCTCCGGGCCGGTTCCTTGCCACTCGACCTGGTAGCTGCCAGGTTGCAGTTGCGTGCCACCGACTTGTACAGAGTCCGGAATCACTACCGAGTGCTGATTCTTGTCCCGTGCCAAAGCGGACACCGAACACAATACAGCGAGCATCGATAAAAGTGCTGCGTACTTTATTGACTTCATTGAGCGAGTTCTCCTTCGAAAAGTTGAGCAGCAGCTCTCACCGTGATGAGATAAGACCGCTAACTCAGACATCGAGTGTCTTTTTCAATAGATGCCGACCAATCGATTTGAGGTGCAACAATGATCGTCTCGCGATGTAATTATGCGTAAATGTTCGTAATCATTATCGAATCGCCTAAGGAACAGTTGTGCTCGCATGTCCGCAGGTTGACACGTTGCTCCGCTGACAAAAGGAAACATCGATTGAGCGGCATCTCGATCGTTTACTTCGGGTTGGTGTCCGTGATCCTTTGTTGTAGATAGTGGAACTTACTCTGGGCCCTTGAGGGACTTCAGGTAAGTGACAATCTGCCATCGTTGCCTCTCGGGAAGGCTGGCCCAAGACGGCATACCGTTATCGGCGGCGCCGGTTGTGATGAACCAGAAGACCTCTCCGTCCGACGCTGATTGCGTGGGTCCTTCGGAGAGTGGAGGGATGTTCCCGGTTCCGCGCCCTTTAATTCCATGGCAGGAGCCGCAGTTCGGGGCATAAAACCGTGCACCAGCTGCGGCCGCGGTGGGTTGACCGGCGTATGGGTTCTTCAATTGATTGCTGGATGCAGGCGCGTTATGAAAGTGAGCGTCTTGCGCTAACAGCATTGAAGCCGAAAAGCAAAACACAATTGCGCTTATTGCCGCAATTAGAAAATAAGAGCGGATATCGACCTTCATGACTCTCCTCCAGCGACCTATCCATTACGATCCAAAATGGGTGAAGCGTCGGCCGCTCCCGAATAGAAGCAAGTTCCTCGCCATCCTTCGCGGCCGTGTTTCTGCAACAAAATGCCCGTTCGCGCCGGACCCTCGTGACCGCCGCTCAACAGCCGCGTCGAAAGACTGACACCGTCGAACCAAAATTCCTCCTCATACCGGATCCAAACTGATGGTGAGCTGGGCTTTACCTTCAATTGGTTTCTATTTGACGTGGCACGTAGAATGCTTCACTGATGAAGGATGAGGGGGAAATCCTGATGGTGAAGCTCAAGGTAAACGGGATAGATCGCACGTTCGATGGCGATCCCAACATGCCCCTGCTCTGGTACGTGCGGGACGTCCTGGGGTTGACGGGGACAAAGTTTGGCTGTGGCATGGCTCTCTGCGGCGCTTGCACGGTTCATAAGAACGGCGAAGCGATCCGGTCGTGCATTACGCCGGTGAGCGCGGCAGCGGGTGGCGAGATTCGCACCATTGAAGACCTTGGGGCAAACGGACTCCATGCGGTCCAGCAAGCCTGGATGGAGCTGAACGTCCCGCAGTGCGGATATTGCCAGTCGGGACAGATCATGCAGGCGGTTTCCCTTTTAAAGGGCACTCCTCATCCTACAGATCAGCAAATTGATGACGCCATGGCAGGCAACATCTGCCGCTGCGGAACCTACCAACGAATTCGCCAGGCGATCAAGCTGGCAGCGGGGAAAATCGTATGAGGCAAATCGAAAATGTAAGCCGGCGGAGATTCCTCAAAGGTGCTTTTGGGGCTGGCGCGTTCATTCTTGCGGTTCGGTATGTCCCACCGATGTTGGCACAAGGACAGACGACGGATGGCCAGACCGAAGCGGATAGGGCGACCCTTCATCCCAATCTTTTTGTGGGGATCCAGCAGGATGGAACCGTCTACATCGTAGCGCACCGGTCAGAGATGGGAACGGTCATCCGCACATCGTTGCCCATGGTGCTGGCAGAGGAACTTGATGCCGACTGGAAGCGCGTGAAGATCGACCAGGCGATTGGCGATAAGCGCTACGGCGATCAAAATACAGACGGCTCACAATCCGTCAGGAGATTTTTTGACACCATGCGAGAGTGCGGTGCTGCGGCGCGCTTGATGTTGATCCAGGCGGCGGCGCTACAGTGGAATGTTCCCGCGACGGAGTGTTCCACCGAACTGCATGCGGTGGTTCACAAGGCAACGGCCCGACGCCTGGGTTACGGTGAGCTGGCCTTGGGTGCGGCGCACCTCGCAGTGCCAAAGAAAGAACAGCTCCAGCTGAAAAAGCCCTCGGAGTGGCGGTATATCGGAAAGGGAATGACCAGCGTTGACCTGGAGAAGCTCTGCACAGGAAAAGCGATGTACGGAATGGATGCGCGCCTGGATGGCATGGTGTACGCATCGGTCGAACATCCTCCGGTCTTTGGCGGGAAAATAAAGACTCTCGACGATCAGGAGGCGCTGAAGGTCGCGGGAGTGCACCAGACCATCCGCATCGATCCATTTAAGCCTCCTGCAGCCTTCCAGCCTCTAGGCGGAGTTGCTGTGATTGCCGACAACACCTGGGCAGCGTTTCAGGGCCGCAAGAAACTGAAGATAACTTGGGACAACGGGCCGAACGAATCCTACGACTCCGTCGAATACAAAAAGGAACTGCGGGAGACAGCGCACAAGCCGGGGAAGGTTATCCGCAGCGTGGGCGACTCCGACAAAGCGTTCCCCACCGAGAATGTGTTTGAAGCAGACTACTACGTTCCGCTGCTGGCTCACGCGCCGATGGAACCCTTGGTGGCGCTGGCCGAATTCAAAGACGGAAAGGTCACAGCCTGGGCGCCAACCCAGAATCCTCAGGCGGCGCAGGCAATTGTGTCCTCCGAACTGGGCATTGCGAAAGAAGACGTGATTTGCCACGTCACATTGTTGGGCGGCGGATTCGGAAGAAAGTCCAAACCTGATTATGTTGCGGAGGCTGCAGTTTTATCGAAGAAGCTAGGTCGCCCCGTAAAAGTTGTGTGGACGCGGGAAGACGACGTGAAGTTTGACTATTACAACGCGGTGGCTGCTATGTATTTGAAGGCAGCGATCGACGACAAGGGGAAGCCTACGGCGTGGCTGCAGAGATCAGTCTTTCCACCCATCACCTCCATTTTCGATGTGAATGCTGTCTATGGCGATCCGCCGCATCTGGCACAAGGTTGGACGGATCTTCCCTATGATTTGCCCAACATACGCATCGAGAATGGTCCTGCGCAGGCACATGTCAGGATTGGATGGTTGCGATCAGTGGCCAACATCTATCACGCGTTTGGAGTTCAGTGCTTCACCGATGAGCTGGCCCATCGCGCAAATCGCGATCCAGTGGAGTATCTGTTGGACCTTATCGGACCGCCGCGCACATTGGACTTCACCAACGTGCAGTATCCGAACTACGGTGCGGATTACAAAACGTATCCCTGGGAAACCGGCCGCCTGCGGAAGGTCATTGAAATGGTTGCCGACAAGTCCGGTTGGGCCGGAAAGAAGAGCGGAAAGGGACATGGGTTTGGATTCGCTGCCCATCGCAGTTTTCTGACTTATGTGGCCACGGTCGTGGAAGTGGAGGTAAGTGATGACGGCGAGATCCGCATCCCGCGCGTCGACACGGCGGTAGATGCGGGGATTGTCGTCAATCCGGAAGCGACCCGGGCGCAATTCGAAGGCGCGGTGGTTTTCGGCACGAGCATCGTGCGCAGCGGGGAGATCACTGCCAAGAACGGCGTAATCCAGCAATCCAATTTCAATGATTACCCCGTGGCTCGGATCAACGAGGTTCCGGCTCAGACGAACGTCTACATCGCGGAGAGCTCGGCGCCGCCCGCCGGCGTCGGAGAGCCGGGAGTACCGCCGTTTGTCGCCGCGTTTTGTAACGCGATTTTCGCTGCCACCGGCACACGGGTTCGCGATCTGCCGCTCTCGAGCAATAGCAATTTCGGCTAAGATTACTCGGTTCCGCTGAACAAGTTATTTTTCAATGAGGCTAACGAATAGGACTCGAATGAATTGCGCTCCGATTGTTCGGATCGGTCGCGGCCGCAAGAGGATGCGAACCGATGCGAACCATTTGACCTCCTTTCGCGCACCTTCCAGAGAAAATCGCAGGCTCTCCCATGGAGGTCCAGAGCTGCAATGAAGCAAGTCTTAGATGAGACACGGGTAAAGTGGGCATTTGCCGTTTTCCTTGCCCTCGTCGCCGGCTATCTGGATGGCTATGGACTTCTTGTCCTGGGAACCTATGTTTCGTTCATGAGCGGAAACACGACTTTCGCCGGACTAAAGAGCGGACAGGGCAATTTCCAAGCCGCGTTGCCTTCGGCAATAGCCGTCCTGTCCTTCGTCACTGGTAGTTTCTTGGGAAACCTCTTGAGTCAATCTAGATTGCGTTATTCCCGTCGCTTGATCTTCGGTGTGATTGCAGGGCTGCTTGCGACCGTTGCTGGTCTTGAACGGCACGGCCTGTGGAATGCCCCTGCCGCAATCGCGCTACTCAGCTTGGCCATGGGTATGATGAATCCCGCATTGTCTAACGTCGGCGCAGAATCGGTGAGTCTCACGTTCGTGACTGGCACGCTGAACAGGATAGGCCGCAATCTGGCTGCAGCCGCTGGGCGGAAACCTCTGACGGAAGGACGAGGCTCAGGGGATTCCTATCTTGCTCGCGCTCGAATTGACGCAAGCGTGTGGTCGGGGTTTTTGGTGGGTGCAGCGCTGTCCGGAATGGTGGCTTTGCATTTCAGGATGTGGGCACTCCTGCCTCCCTGCATCGTTATGATTGCCTTGGGTCTGTTCAGCGAGGGCGCCACACCATCAACAGAGAAGAGTATTACGTCTCCGATCTCCGGTGTGCGCAGCACGGTGTAGTTCGGCGAGCATATGAGGATTCATCCGTTGCCGGGAATCGTGCCCGCTCGCCGGCTCGGCCCGGATTCCAGAATGCGCAGCAGATCACCTGATTTCTCGACCATCATGCTCGCGTTGCTGCATCGCTTTTTCCAATTCTTTTTGGTGATCGGTAAGCAGAGCATGAATCTTGCGGTGCGTTTCGTCGCTGATAGCGTGAATCTGCGGACCAAGCTCCTGCCGCGAAGCTTTCGGATTCTTATCGAGCAGCGCCTGAATCTTATCGTGGTGCTCCTGAAGCAGAGGCTGGACCTGCCGCTGCTGTTCCGCAGTCAACTCCAGATCTTTCGTAAGGCGAGCAAGTTCCTGGTCGATCGATTGCGGCGTATGGATATGCTGAAGCTGCTCACGCGCTGAGGGCTGCTGTGTCCCATTGTCCTGAGCTACGGCGGGACCGGACATTCCGAGCATGAGCACAATCCCATATGCTAACGTGAAAGGTCGATTTCGCATGGGCAGCAACCTCCTTAAGGATTCCAGCGTGGTTTACCAAGATGTCCGCGTCTGGAAGCGTCGCTTGAGTTTCAGCGACACGATACTTGTCTTAGCTCCCGCTTGATCAAGCACTTCACGCGGCTTCAGCATCTCAATCTGCTCGAATCCGTCTGTAATGAGGATTGCGACTCTTAGTCCGGTAATGTTGTCCATAACTTCCTCCATAATCAGTAAATGTTTGCCGTCTCACAATCCGGCATTTCTGTAGGTGACACGGGCGATTGCTGACCAGTCCGCATCTTCCAATCCTTGCGCCAGAGCTGCCACGAATCGATCATGCATAAGGCTGGCCATCGGCATGGGAACCGAAGCCTCTTCAGCCGCTGCCAGGAGCAATCGGTTGTCCTTGAATCCAAGCGGCAATTTGAAACCCACCGGCTCAAACTTTTCTGAAGCGATGATGCCCCCATAGGTTTTGTAGACCGGCGCGGAGAACATGGACTCCGTGAGCACTTCCAGGAACTTTTGTGGATCGACGCCGGCCTTCCGCATCAGTGCAAAGCCCTCGGCCAGACTTTCAATCACGGTGGTGGTCAGGAAGTTTCCGCTGAGTTTGATTAAGTTGGCCGCGGGCGCATCTTCATTGATCATGAAAGTTTTTTGCCCCATCGCGGCAAACAGGCTGCGGCATTTCTCGATGGATTCACTTGGTCCCGCCGACACGATGAACAGCTTGCCCGTAGCAGCAGCGTCCGGTCGGCCAAAGACAGGAGCCGCAATATAGTTCTGATGTTTATCCGCGTGCGACTTGGCCAGTCTGCGAGACAAATCCACGCTGATGGTACTCATCGAGATATGGACCGCTCCCTCTGGTAACGATTCGATCGCAGCCCCGGGTTCGAAGATCACATCTTGCACAGCGCGATCGTCAGCCAGCATCGTGATGAGCACTTCCACTCCGACCGCTGCTTCCGAGGCGGTATCGGCGACTTTTGCTCCGAGACTTCGCATTTCCTGGGCGAGGCTTCGCGTGCGGTTGTAAACGGCCAAATCGTGGCCCGCTTTAATCAGGTTGCGAGACATTCCCGCTCCCATACTCCCTAGACCGATAAATCCGACTTTCATGATGTCGTCCTCCTGCTCTAACCGCTCAAAGCGGGTGTTGTTTTGGGGTGTGTTGTGCGGTCACGTAATAAGCCGTCGTGCACACCTCGATGATCGAATCCCCTCCAAAAAGCCTGATTCCTCTGTTTTTTTATTCCCGCCGAATGGACCGGTCGGCGTGTCGTCAACACTGCCTTTAGTTTCCGGCTGCCGCTTGTTCTTCGGAAGCCCTAGGTGCCAAACTCAGGTGAACGAGAACAGTTAGATGATTCCCGACGACGGAATTGAAATTCGTCGCGACACCGACGTCCTCGGCGTTGGCTGCGTGAGGCGCCTCGGGAAGCCCAGGAGTTGAGAGGTATGTTCCCGTGCATTGGGAACCGCTATAGGCTTCATTCGCGTCAGGCACCTGACAATTCTCATCTTGAACCACGGGTGGCCAATAAGTACTGACTACAGTCCTCACCAACTGGGGAAAGTCCTCGCGGAACATGCTCGTCGAACCCAACGCCTTGATGGAGCTTGCTTTCTGCCCGTTCCCATTGGCAGGCGGAAAGTCGAAAACGAAAGTGGCTTCGCGCGAAACGCGGTGGATCACCGGAGGGCCATACACGGGACCGGCATAGGCTTCATTCGGAGTCATCTCAACGTTGCGGTCCACACGCGTTACAGTCAGATCGCCTGTGGCTTGCAGCCGACCGTCTGCCGTCCGGACGACTTTCTTCGAATGGAAACACACCAGGGTATGGTTGGACACGTTCTCCAGCCAGTGGGTCAGGGATTTCCCGTCTTCATCAATGTCCGGCGCCATCGACGTAGCCGGATAGAGCCTAAATTCGATACTGGATTTCGAGGGATCGCTGTCGTCAATCGTGACTCTTCCGTTGACCCTGGCGAAGCCGAGCGTCGCGTTGATTTTCGTTTTCCCGTAATCCGTCGTCGCATCAGTGATCAGTTTCGCATCGGAATGGCGAGCGTCCACTCGCCAGGACCCGGCCACGGAAGCAGGTTTATTGAGAGTGTCCATCCCCAGAACGCCTAGGGCGAGAATTACAGCTACTGCGAATACAGCCGTGTGTTTAAGCATTGTCTTCTCCTTTGTTAAATCCTGGATTCGGCTCTTGCGATCCGCGAAAATCATGCTGCGGCAGCGTCGGTCAGAACTTTTTTACGATAGCGACCTCGCTTGCCGTCTCCTGCGAATACCAATCATGTTTGTGACCCCAATCCATACAAGAGCACTAAAGAGTTCTTTCCAGCGTTTCCTCCTCCTAATGCCATGCAAGAAATATGCCAAGTACCTCCCGACCCCATTCGCAAAGGCACGCCGCCTTCCAATCCACCGCAAGACAAGGTAGCTTCACATTTTCAGCAGGATGTGTTGGCTAGGTGGTGGGATGGCCTTAGGAAAACTCGGATAAGATGTCCTGCGGCTGACGCACTGTCCGCATGTCGACGGGCTTCGGATTTCGGCCGGCCTCCTTCCCGAGTGGTCCGTTCTCAACAACGCGTCAAGAGACTGGTCCTGTCGTGGATCCGTCACATGGGGTCTGATTGACAGAGTAGGTCAAGGTCCAACCGAGACGATCGTTTGGTTGAAGAGATGCGCCCTCGCGGGTTGGCAGCGGACTTGCTTCTGTTTACTGAGGCGAACGATGGATCGTTGCTGGTAAGCGACGACGGTTCGAGCTCAATCTGGCGTATCAGCTACACAGGCGCAGATAAGGTTTCTGATCCGCGATAACCCAGCGGCTCTGGCAGATGCGGTAGACGTAGAACTAGATAGACACAAAGGAGAAAGCGAAAATGCTAAAGGAAGCTACAACTCAAACGAATGAACAACGGCAAGTAATGCACGAAACACCAACTGATTTGAACCGTGAAGGCGTCGCCGAGATCACGGCTGACCTGCGTCGACTGCTGGCCGACGCATTCGCACTGTACTTGAAGACCAAGAATTTCCATTGGCACATGACCGGACGGCACTTTCGGGATTATCACCTTCTACTTGACGAACACTCTGAACAGATCTTTGCCATGACAGATGATATTGCCGAACGTGCGCGCAAAATTGGCGGAACTACATTGCGGTCGATAGGCGATATCTCCCGGTACCAGCGCTTGACGGACAACGACGACGAAAGCGTTGCCCCTATGGAAATGCTGGCAGAGCTCAACGCCGATAATCAGGCACTCACACGCTATTTCCGCTCTGCTCATGAACTTTGCGAGAAATACAACGACGTGGCGACCGCCAGTCTGATCGAGGTATGGATTGATCAAACCGAGCGTCGCACGTGGTTCCTGTCGGAAGTGGTGCAAGATCTCTGAGACGTGCGATCACCGACCAAGGCGGAAAGATTCTTGCTGGTGCTCAACGAACAGAACGGCATAAGACTGCGTGAAAGCGTTCTCGATCGCATAGGTGTCCCTGGGGGCGTGGTCAAAGGCAGAGTGTTCGAGGCCGACGGAATGCGCGCGCTAGTGGTTGAGGGGTTGGTGCAATAAACGCAGTGTGCGAAACTTTTGCGGTCGGCAACCCTTTCCGCATAGGCCCGCGGCTTTCCAGGTTGCTGGATAGCCTCGCTGTTATTTCACCTCCCGGCAGCTTGATGTCGGGACGATGCACGTCGAACTGCCTGTCGAAATGCGGACACCTATCCCGAGAGCGAGTCAAGCGCAGGACACTCAGCCTGGTAATCTCAATCTCTGGCCCCGACCCTACTCTGGTTTTCCAACACTTCCAACAATTTCGCTGAAGATTCAAGTTGGCACGCCAAGTGCCTTTACTCCATTCGAAACCTGCTTCGATCGCGAATCGGATATTAAACTTATTTGCCTTTCTCGAGGGAAAATATGAAAGTGCTCTTGCTGACCGCCGCTACCCTTCTCGGCGTCTCCGCTATTTTTCTCCCACTTGTGACCAGCGCTCCGGCCGCGCAGACGCCGGCGGCAAGTGCGGCCGGCGCTTCACTCGGGCCGGCCGACACGTACTTCGTCACTCAAACATCGCTGGGCACTCCGTTTCAGGTTGATTCCGGCCGCCTTGCCGAAGCCAGGGGTACGACCCAGGCCATTCGCAGCTATGCGGAGTTGATGGTGAGTTCCCACGTCACCGTGAATAACGCGCTGTTGGCGATTCTAAACAATAAGCCACCGGTTCCGCCGCCAACACTTCTGAAAGCCGCGTACGCCACGATGGTTTCTAGCCTTCAGCATGAACGTGGCGAGACTCTTGACGCCGATTACGTTAGGGGGCAGGTCAATTACCAGAGGGGCAACACCGCTCTCTATGAATATGAAATTGCGAATGGCACAGATCCTGACCTGAAGGCGTTTGCACAAGAAACCCTGCCAAAGATTCAGGATCATTTGGCACGCGCCCTAAAGCTGCAAGGTGGTGCGGATTAAAGCTGACGCACCATGAGGAATCGCGATCGAAAAAGTAAAGGGGGAGTTGTGAGCGACAGGCCAAATTCAGATTCACGCCGAAGCTTTCTGAGGTCAAGCCTCGTCCTGATTTCAACTGCGACCCTGGCAGGCGAAGCTCCCGCGCTGCTCGGGAGTCCGCGCGCCGAGGAAACACATCGCTTTCTGAACGAATTCGAAAAGCGATTTCTGCTGGCGGCCGTGGATCGCCTGATTCCCGCAGACGAACGCTGGCCGGGTGCCGCGGAAGCGGGGGTCGTGAATTACATCGACCTTCAAATGGCGGGAGCTTGGGGCCGTGGCGAAATGCTGTATCGTCACGGGCCATTCCGAAAAGGCACTCCCATGCAAGGGTATCAACTCGAGTACACGCCCGCGGAGCTCTTCCGCCGATCCATTCTCGCGATCAATGCGCACTTTACCTCGCAGGCAAAATCCTTCGACCAGTTGCCTGACGAAGAAAAGGACGCATATCTTTCGACTCTCGAAAAAGGAGATATCGACCTTGACGGCGTGCCGTCGAACACATTCTTCGAGTTCCTGTTGCAACACACGGTTGAAGGATTCTTCTCCGATCCGATTTATGGCGGCAACAAGAACAAAATCGCCTGGAAGATGATCGGATTTCCCGGTGCGTACGCAGATTACTACGACCTGATCGATAAGCACGGTGTGGAATTTCATCGAGAGCCGTTGAGCATCGCGGATCGCCCGAGCAGCCACTCGATAATCTCCGGCATGGGAGGGAAATAGGCCGATGCCCCAAAAGCTAAAAGAGGTTGATGTGGTCGTCATCGGGGTGGGCTTCGCCGGCTCCATTCTCGCCAAAGAACTCGCGGCCTCCGGTCTCAAAGTCGTCGGGCTTGAGCGGGGCCACGGCCGCCACAGCGTTCCGGACTTCCAGGCACCGGCGATCCATGACGAACTGAAGTATTCGATCCGCAAGGGAATGATGCAGGACGTGACCCGCGAAGCGATGACCTTCCGCAACCACCACCGGGAGGTCGCCTTGCCGATGCGACAGTGGGAGGCATTTCTGCCCGGCACGGGTCTCGGCGGGTGCGGAGTTCACTGGAACGGACAGGCGTGGCGATACCACGAGGAGGAATTCATCTACAAGACCCACATCGAGCAGCGCTACGGAAAGAAAATCCTGGACTCAGATCTCCGCATTCAAGACTGGGGCGTCACCTACCAGGAACTGGAACCGTACTACGATCGTTTTGAATATCTCCTGGGCGTTTGTGGCAAAGCCGGAAATCTGAACGGCAAGATCGAACCGGGTGGAAACCCTCTGGAAGCGCCCCGCTCCCGCGAGTATCCCAATCCTCCGATGAAGGAACAATACTCCGGGGCCTTGTTTCGGAAAGCAGCGTTGGAGCTGGGGTATCACCCGTTCCTCCAGCCATCCGCCAACATGACGCGCCCGTATACGAATCCCGAGGGAATGACGTTGAATCCCTGCGCCTATTGCGGGTTTTGCGAACGGTATGGTTGCGAGCACTTCGCTAAGGCGAGTCCGCAGACGGTGATCTTGCCGGTGCTCATGAAGAATCCCAATTTCGAGCTGCGCACTGAGTCGCAGGTTCTCCGCATCAACCTTGACAGCACGGGAAAAAAGGCGACGGGCGTCAGTTACATGGACGCGCAAGGGCGAGAATTTGAGCAGCCGGCGGGCCTGGTGCTTTTGACCGCGTTCGCTTTGAACGACGTCCGCATGTTGCTGCTCTCCGGCATCGGCAAACCGTATGACCCCACGACCGAAACGGGAGTGGTAGGGAGGAATTACGCCTATCAAACACAGAGTTACGTCCCGACTTTTCTCGGCGAGGACGTTCACTTGAATTCCTACATGGCGGGCGGGGCCAGTGGAACGGTCATCGACGATTTCAGCGTCGACAATTTCGATCACAGTTCCCTAGGATTTATTGGAGGATGCTACGTGCTGTGCGGCAGCACGAACGCCCGCCCCGTCGAATTTCATCCGACACCGCCCGGGACGCCGCGCTGGGGCAGGAAATGGAAGGACGCCATGCGGCGGCATTACAACCACACGGCGATTTTCAATTTGTCCGGTACATCCACCGCCATGCGGGGGAACTACCTTGATTTGGATCCGACCTACCGCGACGCGTGGGGGCTGCCGCTCCTGAGAATCACCTTTGATTTTCCAGACAACGATGTCCGCATGAGTAGGTTCGTCACTCACAAGGCCAGTGAGATCGCCCGGCAGATGGGCGCCAAAATTGTGGTCGATGCTCCGAGAACGGGTCCATTCACGACAACGTCGTATCAGAGCACCCATAACACCGGAGGTGCGGTGATAGGAGCCGACCCTTCGACAAGCGTGGTGAACCGCTACTGCCAGAGCTGGGATGTCCCGAATGTCTTTGTGGTGGGAGCCTGCAACTATCCCCAAAATTCCAGCTACAACCCAACCGTCACTCTGGGCGCGCTGATTTACTGGACGGCGGACGCTTTGAAGACCCGTTACCTGAAACGACCCGGACCTCTGGTGTAACCGATGATGAAGACTCACAGCACCGTGCGGACTATTTTTGTACTTGGCGTCGCGGGAATCATGGTCGCGAGCTACCTGGCCGCGCAGACCACGATCCCGAATAAAACGACTCCGAATAAATCGACCTCGAATAAATCACAGATGGCAGTCGGGATTGTGGGAGACGGAACCACGAGCGGTGCGGTTGCCTGCGCTCGCTGTCACGGCTTTGATGGAGCTTCCGACGGAAGCGGAGCCTTCCCCAGGTTGGACGGACAATCCGCACAGTACCTCGCCGAGCAATTGCGGCACTTTGCTTCCGGCCATCGCCAGAACGCTCTCATGCAGCCCATCGCCAAAGGATTGAATGACGATGAGATCGACGCTGTCGCGCAATACTACGCGAGTCTTCATGCCGTTCCCTTCCCCTCGCGCCCGGTGCCGGCACAGCTCCGCGATCGCGGAAAGCAAGTCGCAGAAGTGGGTGATTTGAGTGTGCGCGTCCAGGCGTGCGAGAGCTGCCACGGGCCAAACGGCGAGGGAGAGCCCATTTCCGGCGTTCCATACCTGGGTGGGCAATACAGTCACTACATCAGCGTCCAGATTCAAATGTTTCGCCAAGGCTATCGGAAGAGCCAGCAGATGTTCGTTCCCGCTCATAACCTCAACGAACAAGACATCATTGCTGTCGCAGACTATTTCGAGCAGGCATCTCGTCCAGCAGTGAAGTGAATCATCGGGAGAAAACATGACGGAAGAAGAATTTCATTACACGTCAGCGAGCAAAGCAGAGAGCGTGGCGCCCGGCGCCGCTCGCGCTGCGGCCAATGAAGCTCTCAAAGATGGTCCCCGTGCAGCCCTGATTATTGCAGCCTGTGCGGTGGGGCTGCTTCTCGCAGGGTGGCTGTTCTTTTATTTCGTGTTGTTCATGAGCAGGGGGAACGTTGGCTAACCAGCTCAATAACGAAGGCGCGGCAGGTCTGATTTCGGAACCGGTCATCGTCACGACGGAACGACGTTGGTTCCTCGCCATGGCTGCCATGCTCGGCGTGATGCTGGCGGTGATCGTCCTTACCGGCATCGGGCAGATGCTTCATCCCTTAAGCGACGTGGAAACAATCGACCCAGCGACCTTGCACCTGCAAGGGGAGTTTGTCGAGAGCAATCTCGGCTCCGCTCTCGAACCCGACGGTTCAATCACGGTTCGCATAATTGCCGAGCAATATATGTTTGTTCCGCAGTGCGCGGTCGTGCCGGCCTCGACGCCTGTTCGTTTTCGGCTAACCAGCGCCGATGTTACACATGGCTTCTTCGTCCAGAGCACGAACACCAATGCCATGGTTGTCCCGGGTTATGTCACGAACGTAAGGACAAGCTTTGAGCGTCCAGGAACCTACCAAATGCCCTGCGACGAATTTTGCGGCTTCGGTCATCACGCGATGGCAGCGCGTGTTGTAGTTGTGCCCAGAGACCAATTCAAGAACCTGCGGCCGGACGAAAGGATGAATTGTGGAACGCAGTAAAATACTTTCGCTCGCCCACTTGTGGACCGCATTTCTTTGCTTCTTGCCCGCCATTGGACTGGGCTTCTGGCAAATGCTGATGCGCAGTCCGCTGCCGGCCCCCGTCGACGACCCGAACACGTACTACGCCTCCGTAACGGCACACGGGTCGATCATGGCGTACGTTTTTCCAACATTTTTCGCAATGGGATTCGGGTACGCCATTGCCGTCTCGGCGCTGGGAAGGCCGCTTCAGGGAGAAAAATGGGCGTGGGTTGGTTATGCCCTGTCTCTGATCGGCACCGTGATGGCTCTCGTGCCGGTTGCCGCAGGCCGGGCGTCCGTGTTGTACACCTTTTATCCGCCACTGTTAGGAAGCCCGTGGTACTACCTGGGTTTGGCGCTGGTCATCATCGGATCTTATTTTTGGATCGCAGTGATGCTCGTAAATTTCCGCGCCTGGAAACGAGAAAATCCGGGCAAACCGGTTCCGCTTGCCATGTTTGCCATCACAGCATGCGCCATCCTGTGGGGATGGACTGCACTCGGGGCGGTCTTCGAGGTCGTCTTCCAAATCCTGCCCGTGACATTCGGATGGAGCCACACCATCGATGCCGGACTGGCCCGGACGTTGTTTTCTGTCACGTTGCACGCGATTGTCTATTTCTGGCTGATTCCGGCCTACATCGCTTACTACACGTTAATGCCGCAAGCGGCCGGCGGACGCCTCTATAGCGATACGATGGGACGCATCACCTTTATATTGTTCCTGGTTTTTTCCATTCCCGTCGGCTTGCACCATCTTTTTATGGACCCCGAACATGGCGCGGGATTCAAGTTCGTTCAGTCCGTGCTCACTTTCATGGTCGCCCTCCCCACTTTGCTCACGGTGTTCACGATCACGGCCTCCCTGGAAATAGCGGGGCGTTTACGCGGAGGTAAAGGCTTATTCGGCTGGATCCGGGCGCTGCCCTGGGATGAACCTATGGTTCTCGCGGTCGGTCTTTCGCTGCTTCTGCTTGGCCCTGGGGGATTCGGCGGACTTATCAACATGAGTTACGCCATGAACGCGATGATTCATAACACCTCCTGGGTTACCGCCCACTTCCACCTCATTTTTGGAGGGGCCGTGGTCATCGTCTACTTCGCGATCGCCTACGAACTCTGGCCCCGGTTGACGGGGCGGCCGCTGGTCTCAAAGCGTCTTGCGGACATTCAGTTGTGGCTTTGGTTCTGGGGCATCCTGATCACGACGGTACCTTGGCACATCGCGGGTCTGATGGGCCAGCCGCGACGCTACGCGATATTCGACTACTCGGATCCCCTTGTGGCGAAGACAGCGTTCCTCGTTATCTTGTCGGTGATCGGTGGTTGCATTGTGCTCGTCTCGGTTCTCCTTTTCTTTTATGTACTGGTTCGATCAAGCGTCGCTCCCTTGGCCGAATCCATGCCTCCCATTCGCTACGCGTTGTCGGTGAATCCTCCGGTCACAGTACCCTCGCTCCTCAATGGGTTTGGACTCTGGAACGTGATCCTGCTGGCGCTGGTGCTGATTGCTTACGGCTATCCCATCGGCCAATTCTTTTTTCTCCACAATCAAGATGCGCCGGCGTATTCCTTGACCCGGGGGATCACGAAATGAACTTGGAGAACGGGCCTCGTCTGCACAATCCGTGGGGTTTTATCGTGATCGCCGTTGTTTCGGCAACGCTGGTGGTTGCATTCGGATTGGGCTTCTTACTCTTGCCGCGCTATCAAGAGACTCGTGCACCGTTTTCCTCGAAAGATGCGGTGTACCACGCTCTCGGCTTTCATATTCATGGCAACGCCTTCAACACCATCCAGCCTCCGCCGAAGGTCCCAACCTACATTGCGTGGACGGAAACCACCATTCGGCAAGCGACAACCGGTGACCGGAAGAGCGGAGAGTTCATCGCAACGAATTGCACGGCATGCCACGGTGAAAAGGGACTAAGCGCCCAACCTTGGATTCCCAGTCTGGCAGGGCTCGACCAGCTCGTGCAGTACAAACAACTCGACGATTTTCGCTCCGGAACTCGCTTGTCGGGCCCGATGTCCGCGATTGCGCAATCGCTCACGCCACAACAATACGCGGACGTGTCCGCGTACTTTGCATCGCTGCCCGGGTTGCCGGAAAACCGCGGCGAGCGGACGCCGCGCCCTAACAGCAGTTATCGCAACACCGACCCGGTGCAAAGACTCATTTATGCCGGTGATGCGAAACGCGGCATCGCGGCATGCGCCTCTTGCCACGGCCCCGGCGGCTATCGGATCGGCGCGCCAGCCCTTGCGAAACAAAACGAACTGTACATCGAGCAGCAGTTGCAAGCATTTGCTCAGGGCACGCGTGCCAACGACATGGATATGCCGATGCGAACGATCGCGGGCCTGCTTACCGAATCAGAGATCCGAGCGCTGGCGCGGGCATACGCAAACGACGACGCCAACGGACCGTAGCAAGAAATTCCGGGAAAACGGGATTCTACGATAGAGGAAGAGAGGATACTCTGATGGAAAAATTGATTGGCTGCCTGCTTGCGGCTTCCTTGTTGCTCTTTTCTGCGTCGACCCAGTCCGGCAACACTCCGGTCGGCGCTGAACTGGTCCCCGCGGGCACGCCCTACAGTCCGGGAATCCTCGCTGGGGACACCCTGTACATCTCTGGTCTGCAGGGAACGGACCCGAAAACCCATGCATTGCCAGCCGATTTCGGTCAAGAGGCCAGAAACTGTTTGGAAAATATCGGGCGCGTCCTGAACGACGCGCACATGAACTACTCCGATGTCGTTTCGGTTCAGATCTATCTCGACGACATTTCACAGTTCCAGGAAGTGAACACCATCTACAAGGAGTACTTCAAGAATCCCCTCCCCTCTCGAACGACCGTGCAGGTCGCCAAGTTGTCCCTGGGTGCTCACATCGAGATCTCTGCGATCGCGCGCAAATGATGTTGAGGAATGAGACTCAAAATGAAGAACCAAATAGGGCGTTTCGCTGAGACTTGGCTTTGCATAGGCCTCGTCGCCGCCTTGGGAATAGTCTGCCGGGCGCAGGCACAGGACGGCGGTGTGAAATTCGTTGTCGATCCCAATTGGCCAAAACCCTTGCCTGGAAAATGGGTAATCGGACAAGTCAGCGGTGTATGCGTGGACGCACAGGATCACGTCTTCATCGTTAATCGCAATGACATGACAGACAAGGAAGCGGAAGTTGCACAGCAGGCGCCACCCTACATTGAATTCGATCCCGACGGCAATGTAGTGAATAGCTTTGGCGACTGGAAAGTCGTTCCGAATGTTACCCACGGCTGCACCATTGACTATGAGAACAATTTTTGGACTACAGGCAATGGCGATGGAATCATCCAGAAATACAGTCACGATGGAAAACTGCTGATGCAGATCGGGGAAAGAGGCGTTGTCGATACTTCCGACGGCACTCTCAAGGGTCGGGCACTGAACTCGATTCACACGCAGTTCTACATGCCTT
>CZKJ01000031.1_pt1 | contig 46991 bp, 32 predicted proteins | sample 1122331 | NCBI WGS metagenome assembly CZKJ01 (sample SAMEA3539301, study PRJEB10725) | soil metagenome | biome: tundra; feature: field; material: soil | place: USA | collected 2010-05 | depth 0.15 m
AGCTCTTTCTGACTCATCGTCACCATCCCTGAGAGGGTGACAGAGTCTCGTTGCAGTTAGGGGGTGACATTATCTTGGAGCATCTACACTGCTCTTCTAAGCCTTGTGCTCCCAGCATCTTTTAGGTAAGAATCTTCATCATAGGAATGGTTAGGCCCATTTCCGGGAGACTCTCCTTAATGCAGATTCAGCTTCGGCGCGCCCAGAGCGTCCTGTCGGGTACCTCTGCCCTGCTGCTGTTGATTTTTATCGCGATCCCTTCCTGGGCCGCCGAAAAAGTCCACCTGCGGGTGGACGACTACCAGATTGAGGCTGAGTTGACGCCGCATCTCCACCAAATTTCGGCGCGGGCCAGGGTCAAATTCACCGCGCTTCAGGATTTGAACACCGCTATTTTCGAACTGCATAACGGCCTGCGCGTCACCCGAGTTCTAGATGACAAGAACCAGCCGCTGTCAGCCGAGCGGGTAACGCAGGATTCGACCATCCGCGTGCCGATGCCCGCCGGGTTGGCCAAGGACGCTTCCACCACGCTCACCTTCGAATACGAAGGCGAAATCGAGAGTGCCGACGACAGCCCTGTCCCCGGGCTCAAGCTCGCCTCCATTGGCGACGACACCAGTTACCTGCTCTACTCCGGACGCTGGTTTCCGGTGAGCGGCTATGGGCTCAACCGTTTCACCTCAACCATCAGCGTTACCGTGCCGGCGCACATGGTGGTGATCGGCAGCGGCAAGTCCACGGTCACCGATAATGCTCCGTCGAAGAAGCCCAACAGCAACGGACTGCCGACGAAGACATTTACCTTCGCCTATACCAAGCCGAGTTTTCCCGGCACTATCGTCGCGGGAATTTTTCAGGAATATAAAAGCGACGAAGCGGGGATGGACCTCCACGTCTTTTTTAAGCCTGACCATCAGAAGCTGTCTCCCGAATACACCACCACGGCGCTTCAGGAATTTACTTACTTCATCACGCTCTATGGCACGCCTTTGTCGCAAAGGCTCAACGTGATTGAATTGCCGGGCGACACGGTTCCGTACGCGTGGGCTCCGGAAATCGCCGGCCTGGCTGGCCACTCGATCACCGAAAAAACAAATTATCGTCTGCTGGCCAACGCGATTGCCCATCAATGGTGGGGAGTGTCGGTTAGCCCGGCAACGAAAGATGACTGGTGGATCACCGATGGATTTTCCCGCTACTCCGAAGCCATGTATGTGGAGAACGCGGCCGGCGCGGCGGGACTTGAGGAAGCAGTGAAGGATATGTCGGTTGGGGCGCTGGCGTATGACAACATGCCGCTCTCCAGCGCCAGTAAGCTCGATCCCTTCTCCACCGAGTTTCAGTCTCTGGTGACCGACAAGGGCGCGATGATCCTGCACATGCTGCGCTGGGTGCTGGGCGAGGACAAATATCTTAAAACCATGCGCGAGTTTGCCGAGACCTCCGCTGGCAAATCGGCCAGCATGGACGACTTCAAAGCCATCGCGGAAAAATATTACGGCGAACAGCTTACCTGGTTTTTCTCGCAGTGGCTGGATTCCACCGGCGCACCGGAATTCAAGTTGAAGTACACCACCTATCGCCTGGGCAGCAATAAGGGATTCCGTGTGACCGGCGAAATTTCCCAGGATTTGGATTTGTTCCGCATGCCTGTCGATCTGCGTATCGACACGGACGGCAAAACGGAAGACAAGAAATTGGAAGTGGTAGGCACGACCTCGCCCTTCACGGTTGAAACCTTTGGGCGGCCGCGGCGAATCGCCGTCGATCCCGACCACCACGTGCTCACCAACTCTACGGATGTGAAGCTGCGCGCTTCGATTCTCCGCGGACAAGCTTTGCAGCAGCAGGGCGATCTCTCCGCTGCGCTGGCCGAATTCAACAAGGCACTCGACCAGAACAAGAACAGTTCTCTGGCCCACTACCGCATCGCGGAGATTTTCTTCATGCAGAGGAACTACCAGTCGTCGGCGAACTCCTACCGCTCCTCCATCAACGGCAACGGGGACCCGCGCTGGACTGAGGTCTGGAGCCATATCCAGCTGGGCAAGATCTTTGACATTACCGGCCAGCGCGAACGCGCCATCAACGAATACCGGCAAGCCATCCAGACCAACGACGATACCTTCGCCGCACTCGAAGAAGCGCGCAAGTATCTGCAGAAGGCTTTCGAGCGGCCAAAGAACAAAGAGTAATTAGAAAACTTGTTTCAGCCGTTCTTTGCGCCGGTGCCCAGGGCTTTGACTTTCACTGCGCTGGAAAGCAGTCTGGAACTTCGATTGGAATGCCGCGGCGCGTCGAATGGCAGGACCTCACAGGGCAAGATCTCACGAGCATGTGCCTGATCCGCAGGCAGGGTGAATTGAGGCGTCTGTTCAAGCCGGCGACGAGTCTCCGCCGGCGCTTCGAACTGAACTCTATGCAGTTCGTCTTGCGGATCATGCCGGCGTGGCCGGTCGGTGACCGCGTTCGATGCGCTGCGCAATTGCTCAATCCGCGCCACCGCCAGCTGGACGACTCGGACGAACTCTTCGCCATCTTCATTTTTCCGACCCTCTCGCAGGCGCTGGGTCGTTGCCTCAACCGAAAACCAGGTACGATTTCGGTTGGACTCCTTCGGATTGCAAAGCCGTCGCACCTCACAGAGATGAGCGCTGACCGCAAGGGATTTCGCGGCTGATCTTCCAGCACTGCGCCGGGCACTCTGCCTCCGGCAAACATACCGGACGAATGCGACTTCTTCGATCCTGCCATGAACCCCCGCTTCCTCGAAGGCTTCAATCGCCGCTGCCTGAGCATGGGTGAGTCCCGGCTCCGCGCTGCCTTTGGGGAATATCCAACGTCCACTGCCGCGGGTTTGAACCAGCAGGAACTCGATGGCGCCGCGGCGGAGTCGATAGCAAACCGCGGCGACCTGTTCGCATTCGCGCGTTTTGCGAAGTTGCGAGAGTCGAACGGACTTAACCAACCGCTGACGGGTCCGAACCGTAGACGAAATAACGGTCAGACGCGAGATGTGAGTATTGCTGACGCGGACAGTCATCGCCACAGAGTGCACCATGCCATCGGCCTCTGCCTAGAGCACACCTTGGTTCTCGATGCGAAGCGTCTCCCAGACGCATTGAGATTCAGCGCCCGGAATCTTTCTGCATACTTGCATCCCACTTGGGAGAAAGACAGTATTGGTCTTTAGCGGCACAATCGACAGTCCACAATCGACAGTCCACAATCGACGTCAGGAGATTGTCTTGGAGAATATGTATTGTCTGCGCTGTAATCGCGAGCTTGGGACCGGACATAAATCGGTGGCCATCTATCTGTTTGCGCAGACCGTTGGAATAAAACCGCGGCAAAAGTCGGCGGCGCAGCGGATATGCTTTTGCCCGCAATGCTCCGTTTCCCTGGCCATGGGCCCGCCCCCGGAAGGCGCTCTCAACCTGGCCGCGTGGGAGATGATCCGCGACCTGGTCGGTTCAGATCCCGCTTTAAATCAGGCGGCTTGGGAGAACCTGAGTGCGGTTTTAGGCTCACTGCCGCCTACCGGAACGGCGGGCGCTCGTCTTTCGGCAACTTCCGGCGGCTACTTCGAGTTCTGATAAGGAATGCAATCCAGAAGCATCTCTCCCGGACTCGCTGCCACGACCAGATTCCGCCTTCCAGCTAACCTTTTTCGTCCTAACGCGGTCTAAACAACTAACGACAGCAGGGAACTTCGCATGACCCGGCTGCGTATTACTGATCAGATGTTAGGCGGGATTGAGACCCCTCGCCTGAACGTTACCCGGGGCCCCCACGCCTCTCCCGGAGGTTTGGGGGCACACTTAAATCCATGCGAATGCTTCTCGACATCGTCCGGCAATCTTTGTCCACGCTGTGGGCGCACAAGCTGCGTTCGTTCCTCACCATGTTCGGAATTGCGTGGGGAGTAGGCTCATTGCTTTTGCTGGTGGGCCTGGGGGAAGGCTTTCGCAGCGGCCAAGACAAAAACCTGGCCGAACTGGGTCAAGACATAATGTTTGTCTTTCCGGGCCGCATCCCGGCCGTGGCCGGCAGCTACCAATCAGGACAGCCCTACTACCTGACGTATGGTGACTACTTTGCCATTCGCGACCAGTCCAGATTTCTGCGGGCTGTTTCTCCAGTGCTGGAGCGCGAAGACATCCGCGCGGTGAGCGACTACGGGTCCACCAACGGCCAAGTCTTCGGCGTCGCTCCCGAGTACAGCCAGATTCGTAACACCCCGATCGAACCTGGGCGCTGGTTCAACGATGAGGACAACTCGCAGCATCGCCGCGTCGCTGTGGTGGGATGGGAATTGCTGAAGAATATGTTCCCCGGACAGCCTGCCGTGGGCAGCACGATTCTGCTGAACGACATGGATTTCAAAGTGATCGGCGTCATCCCGAAGATCGGCAAAGAGGGCGAGAACGGAACCAACCATCGGATATTTGTGCCGTTCGACACCATGCGAATGCTTTTTCCTTTGAAGGCGCAAAACTCGGAAAACGCAATCTCGTTTATCAATTACCGGCCTACAAAAAAAGAATTGCACGTCGAGGCCAAGAACGAGGTTCATGCCATCATTGCGCGGCGACATGGCTTCGATCCCAGTCTCGACGACGCTTTCCAGGATTGGGATACGATCGACGGCGCTATCCGCGTGGCGAAGATTTTTGACGCGATGGATTGGTTTCTTGGCGTGGTCGGAGTGGTTACGCTCGGCCTCGGAGCGATCGGCGTCATTAACATCATGCTGGTTTCCGTCACCGAGCGCACGCGGGAGATTGGCCTGCGCAAGGCTCTGGGCGCGACGCATCGCAACATCATGACGCAGTTCTTTGTCGAAGGAGCATTCCTCACCGCGTTCAGCGGCGGCATCGGACTGGCGATCTGCGTCGCTTTCGTGACCCTGCTGGCGCAATTGCCGTCGCCGGAAGGATTCGACACGCCGCGCATCGTGCCGGCTTCCGCCGTCGTCGCCATCCTTTCCCTGTCGCTGGCAGGAATCGTCGCCGGTCTGTATCCCGCGCGCAAAGCAGCCCTGCTTCCTCCCGTGGAAGCGCTGCGGCAGGAGTAATCGAATGCAGAAGTCAAAAGTCAGAACGCAGAAGTGCAAGCGAATCTGTTCTTACTTCTGCATTTTGACTTCTGACTTCTGACTTTGGAGTGAATATGTTTGGCGACCTGGGCAAGCAAGCTATCAACGCGTTAAGACACAATCGCCGCCGCTCCGTGCTCACTATGCTGGGCATGGCATGGGGGATTGCCACGGTGGTCCTGCTGCTGGCTTACGGTTCCGGCTTTGAGAGTGCTTTGATGATCGCCTTCCGCACCTTTGGAGGAAATCTGGTCGCGATTTTTCCGGGACGCACTTCGGTCCAGGCGGGCGGCACCAAGGCGGGCGTTCAAGTTCGCCTGACTCGCGAGGATCTCGATTACTTGCGCGCCGAGTGTCCCATGCTCACGCGCATTTCCCCCGAGGTGGATAAACAAAGCCTGGTTTCCTTTGGCACCCGCAGCGGAAGTTACGGCGTACACGGCATCTATTCCAGCTACGAGAAAATTCGCGCTTTGGATGTCGGCGAAGGCTCATTCTTCGGCGAACGGGACGATTTCACCCACTCCCGCGTGGCCGTCATCGGATCCACCGTAAAAAAGAAACTCTTCTCCGGCCAGAACGCGCTGGGCGAAAGCGTGCGCATCGACGGCATCACCTACAAAGTTGTCGCCGTACTTCGGCACACGATTTCCAACGGCGATGAAGATATGAACTCTTTGGTTTATGTCCCGTACAGCGCCATGAGCGACCTCAAGAATAGTTACTATCTTGATGGCATCATGATGGATTACGAAGGCGACCATCGCAAGATGGTCGAGGCCGTGCGCAACTCCATGGCCTTTCATCACAACTTCAGTCCCAAGGACGACCGCGCAATTTTCGTGTTCGACGCTGTGAAAGATCTCGCGGACCTTACCATCATCACTGTCGGCATCAAGCTTCTGCTGGGCTTCATCGGCCTATTGACGCTGGGCATCGGCGGCGTGGGTCTGATGAACATCATGCTGGTTTCGGTGACGCAGCGTACCCGCGAAATCGGCGTGGAGAAGGCCTTGGGCGCGCGCCGATGGCACATTCTATTTCAGTTCCTCGCCGAAGCCTTGGTGATCACAGCCCTCGGCGGGCTGTTGGGCGTGGTATTGGCTTATATAGTCTCCTGGTCCGTGGGTTCACTCACGCTGTGGAGTGCATTCATCGAAGATGCCAGCGAAGGCGACATTCATCTATACATCGACTCTGCGACGCTTGTATGGTCCACTGTGATTCTTAGTTTTGTCGGCATTATCAGCGGCATGCTGCCGGCCATCAAGGCCGCGAGACTCAATCCCATCGAAGCGCTGCGCTACGAGTAGCGCCAGCGTGCCTCCGGCTGTCGCGCGGGCATCCCGCCCCCGCATACGCTAAGCCCAGCCCAACTTCCTCTGCTTTACAATTCCACTGTGCCCGAAACCGCCGCCACGCGCCTCGACCGCGTCCGCGCCCAACTGCTCCTCTACGAGCATCCGCTGCTGAACTTTTCGGCTCGCTCTAAAGGTGACGGCGTGGAAATAATCATTCAGTTCAAAGACTCGTCCGTTCCCGTGCACACCTACTACTTCGATCTGCATCCTCGCGACCTCGATCACCCGCAGTTTGAATGGAGCTTCCAGCGCCAGCTTTACGATGCGCTGCACGATTATTTCGTTGAAATGTTCATCCGCACGCCACAGGACCGCAGCGAGCGGCGCCGGAGAGAATCGTGAATCTTCTGCGCCAGAAGATCGAGCGGGAAATCCGCGAGCGCGGTCCAGTTCCCTTCTCACGCTACATGGGACTCTGCCTGTACGAACCCGAGCTTGGTTACTATTCGCGAAACGCGGAGCAATTCGGCAAAGCCGGTGACTTCTACACATCGAGCGACGTGCACGCCGTTTTCGGTCGATTGCTGGCCCGCCAGTTTGACGAGATGTGGCGCGTGCTGGGCTCGCCTGAGCGCATCGAACTGGTTGAACTCGGTCCCGGCCGGGGCTTGTTCGCGCAAGATGTGCTCGCTTGGTCGGAAAAGAAATTTCCGGATGTCTTTCGCGCATTGCGCTACATGCTTGTCGAGAGCTCGCCAGCTTTGCGAGAACGAATCAGCCAAGTTCTGAAGTGTCATCTTGATTCTGGAAAAGCTGAACTGACCCCGCCCTATCCTCTCGACGGAAAAACATCACGCGACGCTCCAACCATCGTCTTCGCGAACGAATTCTTCGACGCGCTGCCAGTCGAAGTTCTCAGTTCAAAGGGCTCTCTACGCATCGACGCGCGCGACGGACACTTCGTTGAAACCTGGGTACCGGCTTCTCCTGAGGAGTTTGAATTTCTCGACCGCTACTCAGTCCATCCCGAGCCGGACGAACGGATTGAAGCGCCGCTGGCTGCTCAGCAATTTATGGATCGCATTGCCTCCATCCAGCGCGGATTCATCGTTGCGATCGACTACGGCTATACCCGCGACGAGCAGCTCGCGGGACGGCATCGCGGGACGGTGAAGGCCTTGCGCCAGCACTCCATCAGTGCCAATCCATACGAGGCTCCGGGCGAGCAGGACATCACCGCCGATGTGAACTTCACCGCACTCGCCGCCGTTGCCGAAAAGCACGGTATGCAGACGAACAAACTGGTCACGCAATCCCAGTTCCTGATGGGCATTGGCGAAGCCAACCAGTTTGCCGACGCCTTCGAAGAATGCCGCCTGCCGCAGGAGCGAGCGAAGGTTGCGATGCAACTCAAGCATCTGGTCACGCCTGCAGGCATGGGAGAAAGTTTTCACGTTTTGATTGCCAGCAAGGGAATCGAAGAAGAAAAAGTCTCAGCGCTTTCCGGGCTGAGTTTCGGCCGCTCTCGGTAGCACGGCCTCAGGATACTCATACACACCGCGCCCCGACTTGCGTCCTAACCGCCCGGCCTTCACGTACTGCACCAGCAGCGGTGCGGGACGATATTTTTCTCCCAGCGATTTGTGCAGATACTCAAGAATATTCAGCCGCGTGTCGAGTCCCACCAGATCGACCAGTTCGAACGGTCCCATGGGATGATTCAGCCCGAGCTTGAGCGCTTTGTCGATATCCGCCGCCGAGGCAATCCCTTCCTGCAGCAGATAAAACGCCTCATTGCCGATCATGGCGTTGATGCGGCTGGTGATGAGGCCGGGCGCTTCCTTGATCACCACGACTTCCTTGCCCATGCGCTTGCCAACTTCGACCGCGGCCGCCAGCGTGTCGTCATCAGTTTCGAGTGCGCGCACTACTTCGAGCAGTTTCATCTTGTGCACGGGATTAAAGAAGTGCATCCCGACGCACTTCTTGGCGCGGTAACTCACGCTGGCAATTTCCGTGATGCTGAGAGAAGAAGTATTCGACGCCAGAATCGTAGTGGGGCGGCAGATCTTGTCGAGCAGAGTGAAAATCTCGATCTTCGACTCCATCTCCTCCGGTACAGCTTCAATGACAAGATCCGCTTCTCGCGCGGCTTCTTCCACCGAGCCCGCATATTCCAGGCGCTGGAAAGCGGCGTCGGCGTCGGGCGACGACACTTTCCCTAGCTCGACAGCCTTATCGAGATTGGTTCGAATTTCGGTTTCCGCCCGGCGCAGCGCCCCCGGCAGCAAGTCTTCTAAAATCGTGCGGTAGCCGCCAATGGCGGCAGCATGCGCGATGCCGCGGCCCATGATGCCGGCGCCGATCACCGCGATGGTTTTGACCGCTGCCACTACTGCGCCACCACTCTTTCTTTTTCCAGATCCTTGATCGCGTCATTCAGCGCGCTGCCTGCGGCACGCAAGCTGTCCGCTAGCCGTTTGCGCTCTTCGGCATTCATGGCCGGAATCGAAATACAGATGCGGCGCAACGTGGTCGTAATGTCGTCCACGTAATTCATCGAACGAATAAGTTCACCAGAGGCAAGCATGAGGACTCCTGTAGGTTTGCCGACTTTTCAGTCGGCTCTGACAACTTCCCGACCCGCTCCACTCTCAAACAAAATGCGCCGGACGGAACCTCTATTCTGGACGTGTCGGCGAATTTAGTAAAGGCGGCTCGCCGCCCGCACATCCCTCGTTTGTTAACAATGATTTAACGGGAGCGGCTTATGATTCCTATCGATTCTTTTAATGGGCCTTCCGACCTCACCGTGAATCTAAGAACTATGGCTGATAAGCCCTTGAAACGCTATATTTTCGCGAGCGACTTCGATCAGACGCTTACCTTCAACGACTCTGGCTACGTGCTGGCAGAACTGGTCGGCATTCCCACGGCGGATTTCGAACGCAAAGCGAAAGGCATGGCGAAGATCAACCTGGTACAGCAGGGCGCGGAACTTGCCTACCTTCTTCTGCACGATCCGGAGTTCAAAGCCAAGGTTCGGAAAGAACATCTTCACGAGGTCGGCAAGAGAATTCGCCTAAAGAGCGACATCAAACTGCTCTACCAGATTCTCGAAACCGGGGTCGATGGGCACTTCTTTGACTTCTACGTTCTGTCGGCCGCGCCGATGGAGGTAATCCATTCTGCCCTCGAGGGCATCGTCCCGGAGGATCACATTTTCGGCACGCAGTTTCACTACAAGGCTTCCGGCGAAATCGACACCATCATTCGCGCAACGGCGGGCTACGGCAAGGTTGCGGTGCTTAACCAGTTGCTGGCCGAGCACGTCATGGGTCCCGACCACGTTATCTATTCGGGAGATGGCAGCTCCGATATTCACGTGATGTTGCAACTGAATGCGCGCGATGGTCTTACCATCGCGGTCTCGGAGTCCCCACACATCTCGCAGATTGCGAAGCGCACGGTGCTGAGCACCAGCGCTTTGGCGGTGCTGGCGCCCATTCTCGAAGAAATAGTCGGATGGGAGCGATCCCGGATTCGCAGTTTTTTCGAGGCCAACGGCATGCTGATTCAGGAGTGGGAGCGCGTTCGCACCGACTGGCTCACGTTGCGTCCGGCCATCATCGAGCCTGCGGAACCGGTAAGCTTGGCGTGAGATACCCGTGTTGTGTCTCGATAAAATGTTTATACAGTCATGCTGCGTGATAAGAATCTCATTCCGCTGTCTCATCAACACCAGCGGGCGTTAGCTTTGTGTGTGCGCATTGACCGCGCTCAGCCCATCCCCGACACGGATTTGCAGGCCTGGCAGACTGAGATCGAGCAGCACTTCGAGCAGGAAATCAAAATCCATTTCACTGCCGAAGAAGCTGTGATCTTTCCGGCTGCTCGACAGTACGCAGGATTAGTGCCCCTGGTGGAAGAACTGAACGCCGAGCATGATGCGCTGCGCGAATCTTTTGCCCAGGCTGAGGCGCGCCACCTGTCCGCGGAAAGCTTGTCTGCCTTCGCGCAACAGCTTTCGGCCCACATCCGTAAAGAAGAGCGGCAGCTCTTCGAGGGCATGCAGCAGTTGATGAAATCCGCAGAGCTGGCAAATATCGGATTGCGGCTGGAGGCCGCGCTGAAAGACGCTTCGCAGTCGTGCATCCTGGCGAACGAGGCAACCAGATTGAAGCCAACGCGGTAGTCGCGACGCAACCATGCCGGGAGTGTTTGATCTCATGTCTCCAGCCGGAAACGCGTCTCCGCCAGCCTATAGAGTTTGCGCCAGACCAGGCGGTTGACCGTCACCACCGTGGCTGAAATCATAATGGTCGCGGCCAGCAGCAGGTGGAAATCGCCGCTGTCGGTAGCGCGGCTAATGCTCGCACCCAGCCCGGTAGTGGTGTAAATCTGTCCTTTGAAATTGAAATACTCGGCCACGATGCTCGCATTCCACGCGCCCCCAGAGGCTGTCACCATCCCGGTTATGAGATAAGGGAAAATTCCCGGCAAGATCAGCTTCTTCCAGCGCTCGATGCCGCGCATCCGGAACACGGAGCAGCATTCCTTCAGATCAGTCGGGATCGCCATCGCTCCGGCGATCACATTGAACAAGACATACCACTGCGTGCCCAGCAGAAGCACCACAATCGATGCGATCCCAAGTCCGCCTCCCAAACGAATGAGCACCAGCAAGATCACGGGCAGCAATGCGGTAGCCGGAACAGAAGCCGCAATCTGTGCCAAAGGTTGTGCAATGCGCGCCAGTCGAGGATTGAAGCCAATCGCCACTCCCGCTGGAATCGTCCACAGCGCGGCAAGCAGCAAAGCAAGGTTCACTCGCAGGAAAGTTGCGCTCAGTCCTAGAGCGGCCTCGTGCAGTTCCGCTTTTTGCAAGCCACTGAGAATGATGGTGACGCGCACCATGCCGTAGCCAATCCCAATCAGCGCGAATACCGCCAGCACGCGAATGAGCCATTCTCGCCTTCGAGCCGCGGGTTCCTCCCGCTTGTCTGCCATGTGCTTCCGCGCAAAATGCAGAAGCAGCCGCTCGTTCAGCGGGCGCAAAGTCTTCTGCCGAATCCTGGAAAGAACGGTCGAATGCCGCACAAAGTTAAGAACCCAAGACCGAGGGGCATCGGTGCTCTCCACCTGCTCCACTTTGAACTTCTCGGCCCAAGCGATCACCGTCCTCCATACAAACTGATCGAGCAACACGATCACCGTAACCATGGTGGCGATGCCCCACAGGATGGAAGCGGTGTCGCCAGCGCTGGCCGCAGTTTGCAGATAGGACCCCAGTCCGGGCAGACGAAAGTCGCGCGATCCGAGCACGAACATTTCACATACCATCAGGGCGAACCATCCGCCGGCCACGGACATCATGGAGTTCCACACCAGCCCAATGGCGGAAAACGGCAATTCCATCTGGGTGAAGCGCTGCCAGGCGCTGAAACGGTAGACCGTCGCCGTCTCCCGCATTTCTTTGGGAATGCTTTTCAGCGAGGCGTAAAAGCTGAAGGCCATATTCCATACTTGTCCGGTGAAAATGAGCAGGATCGCGCCCAACTCCACGCCCAGCTGCCGTCCGGGAAAGAGCGCCACCATGGCCAGCATCACGGGAGGAAGGAACACGAGCACTGGGATGGATTGCAGCACGTCCAGCAGCGGAATCATGAAGCGCTCGGCCCGCAGGTTGTAGGCAGCTATATAACCGTACGCCAGCGCGAATCCGAGACTCAATAAGTAGGCGATGGTAATGCGCAAAAGTGAATAACCCGCATAGGCCGGAAGCGCCCAGGGGCTGCGCGAAATCTCGACCGAAGGCGTGAAGGGACCGAGCCACCCGCGCCCGACGGTCACCACACCATAGAACAGCGCAATCCCCGCCGCGAACATGATGACATCGGGCAGGTGGGAGACTTCAAGACTCGGCAGTTGCGCCCACAAACGATACGCCGAGAATCCCCGTAGGCTAATGCTCTTCTTCATGCGCTCGCTTTTTCTCTCAACTGGAATCTCGATCAGGCTTTGGGTGTGGGAGTTGAGTGCTCGTTCTGAATGGTTTGCTCCGCGATTTCGCTGGGCGGCGTTTCAGTTTGCGTTAACCGGCCACTCTCGCGGTCGTAATCGAAAATTTCCGCATAACGGCCCCAGTTCATGGCGGTATCCAACTGACGTAGAACTTCCTCTTCGGAGAAATGTTCGTCGAGAATATCGTGAAAAAAATCGTCTGCAATGGAATGGTCCGATTTCCGCTTCAGAATGCTGTCAATCTGCTTCAGGATGGTGACATGCTCGAGGGCCGCCTGGCGGAACAAAACTTTCCGCGCCTGAATGTCGGCATCCGCGAACTCGGCTCCCCGCGGCGAGAGTTGGACATCGCCCTCCTTCAGCCAGGCGAAACCCAGCAGTACGCAGGCCTCAAGAATCGGAAGTAAATCCTCCACGTCCATCACCAATTCCTCGCTCAGGCGGAATAGGTCTTCCCGGCCGCCGCGATCATGCAGCAGTTCGAGCAGCCCGGCGACTCCGCCCACGCGTGCGTGCGGAAGAATCTGATATTTCGTCGTTCGAATCCGAGCTTGCGTCCGCTTCAGGCCTCCCGGCGGCACACCGATCTCTCCTGTGCTTTCCGGATCGGGAAGAGCATGTTCGACGTCCGGCTCGGTCATGATTTTATAAATGTAGTCGACCAGTTCGACGAAACGGCTGGACTTGCGATCGCGAGGATGGGAGAGACGCACATTGAAATCGGAGCGGATGCGAGCCGGGTTTCTGCCCAGCACCACGATACGATCCGCCAGCATCACCGCCTCCTCGATGTTGTGGGTCACGATGAAGATGGCGCTGGTGGGCATCTTCTTGTTCAGCCACAGCTCCAGCAGTTCACCGCGCAGATTTTCCGCCGTGAGCACGTCGAGCGCGGAAAAGGGTTCGTCCATGAAGAGCACTTCCGGTTCGACTACAAGAGCCCGCGCGAAGCCCACGCGCTGCTTCATACCGCCGGAAAGCTCCTTGGGATATGCCGTCTCGAAACCATCGAGACCCACCGTGTCCAGCGTGCGCAGCGCACGCTTTCGGCGCTCGACGGCGGCCACACCCCGCGCCTCCAGCGGCGCTTCCACGTTCTCCAGCACGGTAAGCCAAGGAAATAGGGCGAAACTTTGGAAAACAATAGCCACATTGGGAGCTTGACCATCGAGCGGCTTGCCATGCCAGAACAGGGCCCCGGACGAAGGTTGCGCGAGGCCACTCAGTATCCGCAGCAGGGTCGACTTGCCGCAGCCGGAGGCCCCGAGGAGGGCGATGATTTTCCCCGGCTCGATGGCGAAGTCCGTCAGTCCCACGACTTGAATGCGCGTGCCATCCGGTTGCGGATAGGACTTCTCAATCGCCCGAGCTTCGACAATGGGTTCGTTCGCCAAAAAAACTCTCCGTAACTTCTATACACGATCTGCGTACAGACGCAAAGCGGGCGTTGCGGGAGTGCCGCTAGTTTTTCCACAAACCAGCGACGGGCGGGTTCCGTTAGAATCTGCACGATGACCGGACACGCAAAGATCACGCACTCTGACGATTATGTGGAGTACTGCCGAGAGACGGCCCGCCATGTCAGAACTTTGCACGACTTGGCTCTACGCGGCAGAAACAAGGAAGAAATCACCCGACAAATTCATCAGCGCATCGTTGAAGCGGTCGGCCTTCAGTCCGGCGACGATCTTGTCGACATAGGCTGCGGGGACGGCACACTGTTGAGAATGGCCGAGCGCATTGGAACAAAAAGTGCGATTGGCCTGCTCGCAACTGACGACGAAGTAGCCGTTCTGCGGCGCTCTGGCCTTAACGTTAAGCAAGGTTTTGCCGACCAGTTACCGATTGGCGACGAGAGCGCCTCCGTGGTGGTGTGCAACAACGTATTATTGGTGGTTCCCAGAGAAAAAATTCCCGCCAGCTTGCGCGAAATTTGCCGCATTGCCAAACCTGGCGCCCGTATTTTTGTAGGAGAAATTCCCTTCATCCCAGGCCGCGCTCCGGAGCCCAAGTTTGAGACTCGCAGGGAAACTCTTTCGTATCTATACCGCACCTATGGCCTGAGAACATGGTTCGGAATGCTGCGCAGAATGGCCTATTGGACTCTGATGGGGAAGCCTCCCGTCATACTGGACGGCACTCAGATCTCGTTCTACGCGCAGCCAGACGAGTTGATTGGCATGGCGAACGCTGCCGGTTTGCAACTCGTACGCTACTGGCAGCATGAGTATCCGGATACCCGCAACAATTATCTGCTTCGGAAAGCGAGTTAGGCCGCGAAGTTCTCCTGCGGCGGAATTGGAAACGCCCGAGGCAGCCGGTCCGTCACTTCGGCAAGGTCAGCGAGTTTGGCGGTTAATTCAGAAGTGAATTGTCCGGGAGCAAGTCGCCAGATCCAATTCCCGCCATCAAGGCTGGGTGTATTCATGCGCGCTTCGCTGCCCAGCCCGAGGACGTCCTGCATGGGGATGAGCGCAAAATCGGCCACCGAGTTTTGCGCGGCACGGATGAACGCCCAATGAATTCCGTCGTCACAGCGGCCAAGATAGCATTCCGCGTTGCGGCGTTCGTGATCGGTAGCGCCGGACTTAAACCAGCCAACCGTGGTGTCATTGTCGTGCGTTCCCGTGTAGATGACCTTGCCGGCGGCGCGATGCGGCAAATACATGTGCGCGCCTTCGTCGCCGAAACCAAACTGCAGCACCGCCATCCCCGGAATCTGCAGCCGCTCGCGCAGGGCATGCACTGCGGGCGTGATGTAGCCAAGATCTTCGGCGAAAAACGGCAGTCCGCCGAGAGCTTCGCGCAGCTTGTGAAATAGATCGTCCCGCGGACCATCCACCCACCGGCCGTTGATCGCCGTCGGATCGGCCGCGGGAATCTCCCAGAACTGATCAAATCCGCGGAAATGATCGAGCCGGATGTAGTCGGAATTTCGCGTAGCCCAGCGCAGGCGCTGAATCCACCATTCATATCCCTGCGCCTTCATCACATCCCAGCGGTAAAGAGGATTGCCCCAGCGCTGCCCAGTCTTGCTGAAGAAGTCAGGCGGCACACCAGAAACTACCTCGGACTCGAGATTCTCATTCAAGCGAAAAAGATCGCGGTGCATCCAGACATCGGCGCTATCGTAGTTAACAAAGATGGCGACGTCGCCCACGACGCGAATCTTGTGCTCCGAGCAGTAGCGTCGCAGCGCCTGCCACTGCTCGTAGAAGGCAAACTGCAAGGCGCTGCGAACTTTTAGATCGTCCGCCAACTCCTTGCGGGCCCGCTGCAACGCGCCGGCTTCACGATGCGCCAATTCCGCCGGCCATTCATTCCAACTCGCCAACTTTTGCCGGGCACGCACCGCATCGAACAGAACGAAATCATCCAGCCACCAGGCATTCTCCCAGCAGAAGCGCTCGAAGCGTTCGCGCGCGCCCGCGGACGCGGAGGCGACAAAGCCGCGCCCGGCCTCAAACAACAGAGGCATCTTCGTGGCGAAAATCCGGTCATACGCAACCGGACCAGATTCGGTTGCAAGGTGCGAAATCTTCTCTTGATCGATCCAACCATGGCTGGCCAGACGCTCCAGGCTAATCAGCAGCGGATTGCCGGCAAATGCCGAGGTGGAGGAATAAGGCGAATTGCCGTGGCCGAGCGGACCCAGGGGCAAAACCTGCCAAAGTCCCTGACGGGCAGCGGCAAGAGCGTCGACGAACTGATAAGCGGCCGGGCCAAAATCACCGATGCCGCCGCGCGAAGGCAACGACGTGGGATGCAACAAAATACCTGCGGCCCGCGGAAACGACATGCAACTCGATCACTACCTCAGATTCCCGATTCGCTTCCCGCACGGGTCAGCGTTTTCATTTCTTCCTGGTTAATCTTGATTTTGCCCGACTTCTCCATCTGCTCGCGCAGGTTGGTAATGAACAACCCGAAGAGTTCCTGCTCCTTGCCTTGCAGCAGCGTATCGCGAATCTGGTCGCGCTTGGCGGCGAAGTCAGCCTCCGATGGGGCTTGCACGTCTGTTACTGCAATCACCACTCCGTTTTCACCGCCGTTGATCGGCCCACTGATGTCTCCCGGCTTCATGTTGAAGGCAACCGCAGCCTGTCCCGTCATCGATCCAATATCCGGAACCTGTCCATCGGGCGAAACGAACTCGCTCGTCTTCACCGTGGCGCCCAACTCTTTTGCCGCTTTCTTTAGATCATGTTCCGTCTTGGCGCGGTCGGAAAGCTCCGCCGTCTTCTGTGACAACACTACGTTCGAGCGTTCGTTCTTGAACTCCCCTTCCACCCGAGTGCGAATCTCTTCAAATGTAGGGGTTGACTGCGGTTTCACCGCCACCAAGTCGAACACCGCAAAGCCCTGCGAGGTTGCAGCCATCTGCGGCGGCGACTTCTCCGCGGTTGTGAAAACCGCGTCCATCAACTGCGGCGCCGGCCCTAGTCCGGGCACCATGTCCTTGCGGCTGAAAAAGTCAGAAGTTATGACGGGCACGCCTTTGGCTGCCGCGGCAGCGTCCAAGCCCTGTTTCACGGCCGCTTGCAACAATTCTTCCGCCTGCTTCTGCGCGAGCGCCTGCGCCTTCTGCTGTTTGAGGATGGGCTCGATCTGGTCTTTCACTTCCTCAAGCGTTTTCATGTGTGCGTCCTGCCGGTCGTCCACCCGGATGATGTGAAAACCGTAACTGCTCTTCACCAGGTCACTGATCTGCCCCTTGGGCAGCGAGAAAGCCGCCTTCTCAAATTCTGGAACGGTTCGGCCCTTGCCAATCCATCCCAAGGATCCGCCTTCTTTGGCGCTGCCCGGATCCTCGGAATACTTCCTCGCCAGATCTTCGAATTTTGCGCCAGCCTTGAGCTGCTTGAGCAAATCTTCCGCGCGCTTCTGGGCCTCGGCCACGCCCTTTTCGTCAACCTTGCCGTCAGGCCCCGGAAGCGGCGTCTTGATCAAAATATGGCTGACTTTCGCTTGCTCAGCCACTCGATATTGATCGCGATGCGAGTTGTAATAGGACTGCAACTCGTCGTTCGCCACTTGCACGCCGTTCTGAATTTTCGCCAGATCGATCATGGCGTACTTGACCTTGCGCTTCTCCGGAACGGAGTTCGCGTAGTTTTTCTGATGGCTATCGTAAAAAGATTTCAGCTCCTCCGTCGCGGGATGAAGGCCCTTCTTGATGTCATCCTGCTTCAAGACGGCATATTCAAACTTCACCTTTGTATTCTGCTTGTCGAATTCCCGCCGGATCGACAAATCGCTTACCGATGCACTGCCGGTAATCAGAGCCTGCAATTTGGTGATCAAAATTCCCTTGCCAACGGAATCTTCGAAGGTGGCGGGAGTCATGTTGTGCTGCTGGAGCAGACCCTCATATTCGGCCTCGCCAATGAAGGTTCCGCCGGGAAAGAACACCTCCGAATACTGTCCGTGTTGCAGTTCGTCCTTGATTTCCGGTGGCGTAGCTTTCAACCCCAGATGCTGCGCCTCGGCGACCAAGGCCTGCCGATCCACCAACTGGTCGGCCGCGCGTTGCGCGAAAAAAGGCAACAGTATGGAAGCGTTTGCACCCAACTGCGCGCCCTGCTGTTGCAGCATCCCGCGCGCCGTCTCGCGCACTTCGTCGGCCGTAATATCCTCGCCATCCACTTTGGCCACAACACCTTTGCCGGGCGTACCCATCAAGTCATTGCCCAGATTGCCGGGAATAAAAGCAATTACCATGGCTGCGCAAATGAGCAGCAGTAGGCCGCTCAGCACAACTTTCTTAAACGGTCCTTCAGTTTGCAGAAATCGAATCATCTTGTCACTCCGGAGGTGTGCAGCAGAATTAGTAATTATAAACTACGCAACCCTTTGCAGGGCTGGAAGAGCTCGGACGATTCAGATCCGCATCCGTATCCTGCAAACTCGCCTATTGAAACGTATCAATAGACGTGTTATCCATCTTGTGCCCGGAGAAATACCGCACGTCTGTCACATCGATGGTACGCAAGGGAGCGACATGAGTTTTGGAAAACGGTTCCACAGCCGCTGGTTGGCGCAGTTATTGGCGATTCTATTTCTCTTTCTTTCTTCGCATTTCGTTTTCGCAACAGACCGCATTGCTCCCAAATCGCCGGGCCATAACCCGCCCGTTGAAAAGCTAGTTCTCCGCGACCATTGGACCTTGCAATCGTCCGCCAAAGTCGAAGCCAAGGGTGAGGTCGTCTCTACCTTGGGCTTTGCTCCTCAGGGATGGCACATCGCAACCGTTCCCATCACAGTCGTCTCCGCTTTGGTGAAGGACAAAACGCTGCCCGACCCATTCTTCGCCATGAACCTCCGCCAATTCGCCGGCGTGACTTACCCCATTGGCGGAAATTTTTCCAATCTTGCCATGGACCCGGACAGCCCTTACGCGGTCTCCTGGTGGTATCGCAAGCAGTTCGCCGCGCCTGCTTCCTACAACCGAAAAATTGTCTGGCTGAATTTCAAAGGGATCAACTACCGCGCCAACGTATGGCTCAACGGCAAGCAGATTGCCAACTCCAATGACATCGCCGGAGCGTGGCGCACCTATGAACTCAACGTCACCGAGGCGCTTAAACCCGGAGCCGAGAACGTTCTTGCGGTGCAGGTCTTCGCCCCAACGGAAAATGACCTGGCCATTACGTTTGTCGATTGGAACCCTGCGCCGCCCGACAAGAACATGGGTCTGTGGCGTGAGGTTTACCTCACCACCAGCGGACCCGTTGCCCTCCGCTATCCCACGGTTGTGGCGAAGCTAAACCTGCCAGGCAATGATTCCGCGCGGCTCACCGTCACGGCTCAACTGAAGAACGGCACCAGCCATCCTGTCGACGGCAAACTGAAAGGCCAGATCGAGAACATCGCATTCGAGCAGGATGTCGAACTCGCCGCCAACGAATCGAAAGACATCACCTTTACTCCGGACCAATTCTCTCAACTCATTTTCTCGAATCCGCGCCTGTGGTGGCCGGCGCAGATGGGCAAGCCGAATCTCTACTCGCTAAACATGGAGTTCAACATTAACGGTGCCGCCAGCGATCGTTCCCAAACCCGGTTCGGCATTCGCGAGGTAACTTCCGAAATAAATGCTACGGGCGGGCGAGCCTTCCACATCAACGGCAAGAACATCCTGATTCGCGGCGGCGGCTGGACTCCCGACCTGATGCTTCGCGAAGATTCGCAGCGCCTGCACGATGAATTCCGCTACGTGCGAGATATGGGCCTCAACACCGTCCGTCTTGAAGGCAAGCTCGAAACTCAGGAATTCTTCGACATCGCCGACCAGGAAGGAATCCTGGTTATGGCCGGATGGTGCTGTTGCGATTTCTGGGAGCGCTGGCCGCGCTGGAAGCCGCAGGATTTTGAAATCGCGCAGCAGTCGCTCCGCGATCAGATCTACCGCCTGCGCAGCCATCCCAGCCTCGTCATGTGGCTGAACGGCAGCGATAACCCGCCACCGCCCGATGTCGAACAGATGTATCTCGACATCGAGAAGCAGTTCCTGTGGCCAAATCCCGTCGTTTCATCGGCTACCGGCAAGGCCACCACGGTCACTGGAAACAGCGGCGTCAAGATGACCGGGCCCTACGAGTACGTAGCTCCAAGCTATTGGGAGCAGGACAGCCTGCAAGGCCAGCCCAGCCGCAAGCAATGCAACCCGGGAGGCTGCGGCGGTGCCTACGGCTTCAACACCGAAACCAGCATGGGACCCGCGGTTCCGCCTATCGAGAGCATCAGCACCATGGTGGGCAAAGATCACCTGTGGCCCATCGACGACGCTTGGAACTATCACGCGGGCGGCGGAGAATTCAAAACCATTCAGGTCTTCAGCGATGCGCTGGCCAATCGCTACGGCAAATCAGACACCCTGGAAGATTTCGCTTTCAAATCTCAATTGCAGACTTACGAAGGCGTCCGCGCCATGTACGAGGCTTACAGCCGCAACAAATATCAATCGACCGGCGTCATTCAATGGATGCTCAATAATGCATGGCCTTCGATGATCTGGCACCTCTACGATTACTACCTTCGTCCCGGCGGCGGCTATTTCGGCGCCAAGCGCGCCATGGAAGCGCTGCACCCGATATATGGTTACGACGATCATTCCATCTGGGTAGTCAGCAGCCAGTATGAAGAGGTCAAAGGCCTAAAGCTGACAACTAAGATTTACAACCTCGACATGAGCGAGAAGTTTTCTCACGAGGACGCTCTCGACGCGCCCGCCGACAGCACGGCAAAGATTTTTACCCTGCCCGAACAGCAAGGCCTGAGTCCCGTGTACTTCGTCGCCCTCCGCCTCACAGATTCAAACGGCAAACTCGTCGGCTCAAACTTCTATTGGCTCTCCACCAGACCGGAGACTATTGACTGGGCCAAATCCACATGGTGGATGACTCCAACCGATTCCTTCGCTGACTACACCGCCCTGGCGCAACTTCCCAAGGTAAAGCTTAAAGTTACTAACCGTACCGAACGAAAAGGCGAAGATTCGATCACCCATGTGACGCTCGAAAACCCCAGCCAGACTTTGGCTTTCTTCGTGAGGTTGAAAGTTCAAAAAGGCATCAAGGGCGAAGAAATCCTGCCGGTGGTGTGGGAAGACAACTACATCTCCCTGCTGCCCGGCGAGAAACGCAGGTTCACCGCCACTTACCGCGCCAGTGAAGTGGGCGCAGAAAAACCCGTGGTAAGAGTCAGCGGCTGGAACGTGGAATAAGTGCCGGGATCACAAACTTGCCCAATTTGGGACAACCACTCCCCGGAATCCTAGAATTCGCTTCCCGTTTCTGAACCGCAGTAGATTTAAAACCATCGGTATCTATCCAGGAACTGCCAGAGAAGTTATTTCTTGGGCGGTCGGCAGATAGATCTGTGTCGACCTCAAGAAAAAACGTAGGGGGCTCGCGGGAAAAAGGCGTTCCCTTGCGTAAAAGACAAGAAAAGGTAAGTGCACGACTGGCCGGTGCTACTCAATCCAGGATGAAAGATCCAAGAGGAAATCTTGTATGCGTTCGAAGAGCTACTTCGTAAACTCCGCTCTGTCTTTTCTTAACGTCAGCTGCGCCATAGTGGTAATAGTTGTATTGTGCACACCCTTGAGGGTCTCTGCCCAGGTGGTTCCACTAGCGCAGCATGTGGTTTTGGTAATCGACGAAAATACATCCTTCAGCACGGTATATCCCAACGGCATGCCGTGGCTGGTGAGCGAAGGAAAGAAATACGGCTACGCCAATAACTATTACTCGGACGTTAGCGGCTCACTGCTCGACTATTTGTATCTGGCGTCGGGCAGTTGCGAATCCAAGTATGAATGTGGAGGTGCACCGGTGTGCAGCCTTCCCTCGGGCAGCCACAACTTCAATTGCAACGGCAACGATTGTTTCACGTTGAACAGCTGCGGAGCGACCTCCACCAAAGATCCGATCACCGACGAAAACATTTTTCAGCTGATGGATAATCAGCCGCTCTCGTGGAAGGTTTACGTGCAGAACTATCTCAACGCCGGCGGCAATGTGAATATTCCTGATTTCACCTCCGCGAACCAACCGCCATTCACACATTATTACGCGCGACACAATGCCGCGGTCTGGTATGAAGAGGTCCTGAGCAATACGCTGGGATCGCAAGGCAACATTGTGGATTTCGAGCAACTCGGAATCGATGTGGCCAATGGAACGTTGCCGCGCTTTGCGATCATTGTTCCCGATGGATGCTGGGATCTGCACGACAGCTGCTCATCGCTTATCGATGCTGACGACTTCTTGAATAGCAATCTGACGCCCATGCTCAACCTGCCTGATTTCCAGGCTGGTGGAAGCGGACTGCTGATCGTGACTTTTGATAATGGCAATGGCGACGGAGCCGGAAAGGTGTACACCGCAGTCATTGGACCGAATGTAAAGCCGAGCTATGTTTCCAACGTCTCTTACAAGCATGAGAACACGTTGCGAACCATGTTGGACGCGCTGGGGATCGAGAGTTACCCGGGATGGTCTGCGAGCGTTGCGGACATGTCGGATTTCTTTTCTTTGAATGCAGGCAGCGTGGTGATTAATTCGCCTCCGAATGGTTCTACGCAGGGTCCGTCCGTGCTGGTGAATGGAGGAGCGTCCGAACTGGGCGCGGAGATTGACCATCTCGAAGTGTGGGACACGTCCAATGAAAAAGCGACAAAGCTGGGAAACGTTTTCAGCAACACGATTAATCAGACGTTTCCGGTGAGCGGGAACGGTCTGCATCAGCTGACGGTGGAGGACATCGGCGGGCCTCCAGGTTACAAGAGTCTGCACACGGAAGTCACGAATTACACGGAGTCTTCCACCTACGGCGTCTTCTTGAATACTCCGGCGAATAATTCCACCCAGGCCACGCTGTTTCCCCTTAGCGCGTTTGCCGTTGAAGCGAGCGCGGAGGAATCGAGTTCGGGAATCGATCACATTGAAGTTTGGAATGGCAACACCAAGCTGGGCGACTCGCCTAAGGGAACGAGCATCAGCCCGTGGTACTCACTCACGCCGGGCAAGTACACTCTGACGGTGCAAGATGTGAGCAGTGCAGGCCAACGTATTCACGAGACCAACGTCAGCTTCACTGTGTCTTCCAGTTTAGGGGTGTACGTCAACTCGCCCGCGAACAATTCAACCTGGTCCACGACCACCCTGCCCATCAGCGCTTACGCATACGAACAGAACGGATCGAACACACCGCTCGTCGATCACATTGAAGTCTGGGACAATACGCATGGAACGAAGCTGGGCGAGTCCGCTACCGGGGTTGGAGTGAACAGCGTGTTCATCAACCAGAGTGTCGAATTGCCTGGGTCCGGAACCTACCAGCTCGCGATTATGGATATCAATCCGAACAATGGCTACAAAGCCATTCACACAACGTATGTAAACGTCACCATAAAATGAGACGAGCGCGGGAAACCGGCCCGGCTCAGACCGAAACACTTCAGTCACTCGTGAGCCTGTGCCATGTGATCCAAAATATGGTTACGCGACATGCTGCGAGACTGAAAGAATGTTGCCATCGGGATCTTTGAACCATGCCACTTTGTCACCTGTGGGCGCGGTCCATATCCCAAGCTCGTCCTGCTCGAAAAAACCAAACCGCTCGAAGTGGACTCCGTTCTTCTGAAGTCCCTTCACCAACCGCTCGATATCGGTGACCTGCCATCCCAGAATGGTGAACTGAGCGGGCGTGAATGGTGGCGGGACTTTCGCCACCCGCACCATAATTCCATTCGCGTCGAGAACCATGGCGAAGCCGTCATCTTTTACAAAGCGAAGCCCCAACACGCCCTCGTAAAAGGCTCTCGCCTTCACCGAGTCTTGGGTGGGAACGAAAGCCACAATGTTGATTGAACCTAACATCCGGTCCCTCCTCAGGAACATCTGCTTGAAGATTCGGTTTCGCAAATTACCCAATTACCCGATTGCCAAATTGCCCGATCCTTCCTACTCCTCCGGCGGCAGATCGAAATTTACCAGATTCCCCTGGAAGCCACGAGTCTTCCACGCCCCGTACGCAATTCCGACGGTCATCCAAATCGAACCCACGATCAGCGCCAGATTCGACAGGTGAATCCAGATGAACAAACAAATAAAAAAGCCCAGCACTGGTGGTATGAACTGGCCCAACGTCCGGTCCGCGCCCCGAATGTAGTAGTGAGTCAGCGATGCCAGATTGACTCCCATAAACGCGATGAGCGCACCAAAATTAAGCAATTCCGCGCCATTATCGTAGCTGATCAGGAAGGCACCGATCAGAGCGATCACTCCCACGAAAATTACGTTGTTGGCGGGAATCCGAGTCCTGGGATGGATTGCGCCAAAGAACTTCTTGGGAATGGCATCGCTGCGCCCCATACCATACAGGAGCCGAGCCGCGCCCAGTTGCGATCCCATGCCCGAACCGACAGTCGCAATCAGCAGCGTGACGCTGATCAATTTAGTCATGAGTGGGCCGCCCGCAATCGCCGCCACGTGGCTGAATGCGTTCTCCACGTCGCTCGCGGGGAACATGGACTGCGGGCTCAATAGTTGCGCGCCGTAGACCTCCGCTGCCGCCAGAAATCCTGTAATCACGCAGACCAAAACCGTCGCCAGGAAAATATTCCGCTGGGGATTCTCCACTTCTTCCGACAGCGTTGAAATGCCATCGAATCCAATGTAGGTGAGCACCGCAACCGATGTGCCGTGGAATACCCGGTTGATTGTGAAAGTTTCCGGGTTGTAGAACGGACGCAGAAAATAAGCCTCAGGATATTGCGGCAGATGAAAGATGTACCGGATCGTGTACCAGAAGAATGCGAGGATGACCGCGCCCATGATGGCGCAAAGGGTTTTATTGATGCGGGCGGAAGTCTGCACTCCGCGCAGGTTGAGGGCCGTAAACAACCCAGCAAAAAATAAAGGCCACAGCAGCCCAGGATACGGAATCTGATATCGCGTTCCACCGAGCAGATCGGCCATGGCCTTAGCCGACCAGATGGTGCAAATCAGTGGATTCAGAATGTAATCCATCGTCATGCTCCAGCCCGTGACGTAGCCGAGCGAGGGATGCAGCTCGCGCCCCACGTAGGTATAAGCCGACCCAGCGCTGGGATACACCCGCGCCATCCGTCCATAACTCATAGCCGTGAAAACCATGGCAACCATCGCGATCAGGATGGAGGTGACCACGTGCCCCTGCCCAGCGTTGCTGAAAACTCCGTAAGCAGGCATGGGCGCCGTTGGCTGAATGACGATGATGCCGTAAAGGATTAAATCCCAGAGGGTGAGCGTGCGGCGCAAGCGCGGCGCCGAAGACACAGATACAGCCGAAGTAGTTTCCATGGGTCCGCCTATTGGATTATGCGGAGGGCAGAACTGTCAATATTAAAACGATTCCATAGCTGAAGAACTCAGGCCGCAGAAGTCGCTTTCAAGAATGCACCGGGAAGTCCCGGCTCAATCCGGCTGAATTCCCAGGTCTTGATTACCCACCGAGAGCATAAAGTGTTGTTGCCATCTCCGCTTATCTTGAGGCGCCGTAGTCGAACCAATACCCGCGCTGCTCATTTCCTGACATGTGCCGCGTGTTGTATTCGAGAAGATAGTTCACGTGCTCGTCGTCGAAGGGGAACGACTTGCCCGGCGGATACGGATAGTCGCCCATCCTGAGGAATGGCAGCGGCGCTACGAAGTTGCCTTCGGCGGCGTAGAAGTCCATGTCCTTCTCATAGCCGTTAGCGGCGAAGAAGTAATCGCGCACCCAGCCCTGGGGCAGCGCCGGCAAATGTACCGGATCGAAGGCGAGGCTAACCTCGTCGCCGGATCCAAACACGACCAGCTTGTCGTCCAGCGCTGTCAGCAGGGGCAGCACGTCGCCGTAGCGCGTGTAGGTTCCCGCCGGACGCGTGTAGGGCCCGGTCGCGCTCGTCTTTTCATAGACGTATTGCACATTGCCTGGCGGCGAGCCTTCGATCTTCAGGGGAAATCCGTGGAAACCTAGATCCGCACGGACAAGCGGAAGCGGCGTCAGTCGCGGGCTTCGGGTCTTGTCTTGATGCTGAGACGTTCGACTCACCAGAATGTTGTCCCAATAAATCTGCAGGTTAGTCGTGATGCGGATCTTCTGTGTGCCCGGCGGCAGCTTGCCGCCGAGATCGGCGGTCATGGTGCGCGGACCACCGGCGGGGAATCCCATGTTGTCGATCACCCGCACCCACTTGCCGTTAGCGCCCAGCGCTTCCACATAAGGAGAGATCGCCTGCACTCCCGCCTGCGACGCGGCGTACATGCTGTTCGCCGAAAAATATTCCACTTCGCCATGCAGCAGCAGCCACAGCGGACCGCCGCGGTAAGCCTCGCCCAGATCGAGCGTTAGAGTGTGCGGTTTGGCGAAGCCTTGAAATTGCGTTAGCGCGAAATCGCCGAAGTAGCGATGCGCCAGCAAGTCGGGCAGCACGTTGTGGCCGTGCTCATCCCAGGCGCCCGCGGGCGGACGCGCATCGCGGCTCACCACGACTTTGAATTCCGGATACGGCGGGTTCGAGGCGAAGTACTCGTTCGGATAAACGTCCTCGTCGGCGGGATGATCGACGGCCAAAACACGGACTTGATCGAGGTAGACAGCTTCCTCCAGCGGCTCCATGAAGCGGAAGCTGAGCTTGCCGTCTTTCTCGCGAATGGAGTTGTGCTCAATCTTGACGTACTCGACCGGCCGCGGAGCGTCGCGCTGCCCGGGCCCAACCCAGTGCCCGACCACGCCCGCGCCCAGCATGTCGGCGACGAACTCGTAGCGTTCGCCATTCCATACAAACAGCGTAGGGCAGGAACTGCCGCGGCGGTCGATCTCGAGAAAATTTTGTTGTTTATCGCCAGCGACGTGGATTTCATCTTGCAACACGCCGGTCGGCCAAGTCATACGCACGATGTCGGCCTCTTTCGCGTCGCCAAGGCCGACCACGATGTCGGTGGAATTCTGCCCCAAGTATCCGGACGAACCGGCAATCTCAATCTTCTGCCGGTTCCCCCCCGCGAAGACTTCAACTTTCGTACCGATGGCGCTCTTGTTGTCGGCCAGCCCCTTGAGCGAGAGGCGCAGCCAGTGATTCTGATTGCCGCCTTCATTGCGCAGCAGCACGGCGGGCCCGTGATTCTGCGTGATCAGCAGATCGGTGGCGCCGTCGCCATCGTAATCGCCGGTAATGATGGCGCGCGGATCTTTGAGTTGAATCTTGTCGAGACCAACGTCGGCGGTAACGTCTTTGAAACCATCGGCCCCGAGATTGCGGAACAGGCGGATCTCGCCCTTACCTTCTTTGGTTTGGCCGACAACGGCGATATCCACCCAGCCGTCGTTGTCGTAGTCGAGGGCGGCGACACCGAAAGCAACCTCAAGACCAGTCTTCGGGAGCGGTATTGCACGAAAACTCTTTCCGTGATCGTTATGCCAAATCGATAGGGCGGGCACTCCCTGACCAAAATGCGTGGTCGCCAAATCCATCCATCCGTCATGCTCGAAGTCAGCGACAGCGACACCGGTGTTGTCTTGGATCGAATTTCTGTCCCAGGGTTGGCGAGCAATGAATTTTCCTTCGCGTGGGTTTTCAAAGATAACAGGGTCCAGTCCGGGTACGAAAATATCCACCGCGCGGTCGTTGTTGTAATCGGTCCCCAAAGCAGTCCAGTGATTTCCGTACCCAGCGATCCCCTTTTCCTCGGTCACATTTGAGAACGTGCCATCTCCGTTATTGCGCCACAGCTCATCACTCACAGGAGAACCCTTGTAGTTCCCTTTTGCGGAACTACCAAGGAACAGATCAATATCTCCGTCGTGGTCATAATCAATCCATGTCCCGATGCGTAACGATCCGTTCGGCCTTACCGGCAAACGGTCAGTTGCATCTTTGAACGTCCCGTTCCTTTCATTGTGTAGCAATGCAACCCGACCGATGAAACTCAGCACCAGGTCTGCGTACCCATCATTGTCGTAATCGCCTGCGGTGCATGCAATCGCGTGGGAGTTGGGATCCAATCCAGCCTTGGCGGTCACGTCTTCGAATTTGCCGTGCCCGAGATTGTGGTAGAGCGATATGCCGCCTTGAGCGCCATAGTCCGTAACTAAGAGGTCGATGAGCCCATTGTTGTCATAGTCGAGGAAGCACGCGCCCGGTCCATGGAAGAATTGAGCATCGCCGATAGCGGCGGCCACGGCCAACCCCGCCTCCGCCGTCACATCCACAAATCGCACCTTGATCGGCGCGGGCGCTTTCAACACCGCCGAAGGCGACTCAACCGCGCGCGAGTACTGGCCCTGCTCGCCATAGGCGAGGCTCATGGGTGCGCCGATTTTGTTTTGCGTGATGTACTGGAATTTTTTCAGGTGCTCGCGGGCGTGGTCGATGTCGGTGGACTGCTGATAAGCGCGCGACAATCCGAACTCGGCGGAGGCGTGCAGAGGATTGATCTGCAGCGCGTGCTGGAAGGCCTCAATGGCCTGCGGAAACTGCTTAGCCTGCACGTAAGCCGTACCCAGGAAATACCAGGTGTCAGCGTCGTTCGGATCGATCTCCGCTACGTGACGAAACGCATCGATCGCGGCCTGAGCATCGCCCGCATTCTTCGCGTACAGGCCGAGGTTATACCACGCTTGCGTATTCCTGGGATCCTGCTTGAGCGCATCTTCCAGCGCAGCCTTGGCTTCGTCGATCTTCTGCAGGTTCAGGAAGGCGATGCCCTCATTCAGTCTCGCGATCGTGAGCTTAGGATCGAGCTCGGCGGCCTGTTGGAAAGACTTCAGTGCCTTTTCGAAAAGCTGCTGGTTCATGTAGGCGGCGCCAAGGTTATTCATGCGTGCGGCCTCGGCGGGATTCGCTTTCGGTTGACTCTGCGGGGCGGTCGCGAACAGGCCAAATGCGGCCAGGAACATCCCGGCAAATGCAATTGAAATTCGGGGATTCATCTAATCAAAGATTTAAACACAGAGGGCACAGGGGAACACAGGGTAAACCATTATCTGGAGGATTTCGGCGGAGGCCCGTACGCGCGCGCTCCCACAATTCCCTTCCCTTCCTGCACCGTGGCCGTTTGCCCGGCGTTCACGTTCGAGAGTTTATCCACCTGACCGCTGGGCCACTCAATCTCAATACTGTCGGCTTTCGTTTGCGCGCCCAGACCAAACGTGAGCACCAATTCGCTCTGCGAAAGGTAACTCGATCCGGAGCGCAGCATTTTCCATTGTTTGTCTTTGTTATTGTCCGAAGTCACGTGCACCACCGCGCCGATGCCGTCGCGGTTCGACTTTGTGCCCACCAGTTTCAGGCGCAGGCTGTGATTCGATCCGCCCTCGTTGTGGAATAAATAAGCCGGCCCGGAGTTAGTCGTGACCAGAACATCTAGATTCCCGTCGTTACCGATATCGCCGTAAGCCCCGCCCCGCGCCACTCTGGGCGCGGCAAAGGCTTGCCCCATCTGCGCTGTGACTTCCTGAAACTTGCCGCCGCCGAGATTGCGGAAAAGATGCGAAGGTTCGGCGTAGCTAACACGCTTCTGTACACGCTCGATCTGGTCTTCGATGTGGCCATCGGCGACGAAAATATCCGGCCAGCCATCGTTGTCGTAATCGAAAAAGAAACATCCGAATCCCAGCGTAACCAGTGTGGCGCGGCCCACTTCGGATTGCGGAGCCTCATCCACAAATAAACCGTTTCCCTCGTTGTGGTAGAGCGAAACCATCTGATTCGCGAAGTTGCTGATGATCACACTGGGATGACCGCTGCGATCATAGTCGGCGGCATCCACGCCCATGCCGGCACGAGCAACCCCGTCCTCGCTGAAAGCTATACCGGAAGGCACACCGCGCTCTTCGAACGTTCCATCTTTCTTGTTCAGGTAGAGTTTGTTGGGCTGGGTATCGTTGGCGATAAGAATGTCGGGCCAGCCATCGGCGTTGTAATCGAGGATGGCGATGCCAAGACTCTTCGACGTGGGATCGCCGAGGCCAGCTTTTTGAGTAGCGTCTTCAAATTTGCCGGCGCCAAGGTTGTGCCACAAACGCAGCGATGTGCCTTTGTACGATTCCGGTGTGCAATAGGATTTATGTGCGCCGTCGAGCGTGCAGTACAGATCGCCCTGCTCGCTCCACTGCACGTAGTTGGCTACCACCAGGTCGAGTTTGCCGTCGCGGTCGTAGTCCACCCAGGCGGCGCTGGTGGAGAATTCGCTTGGTCCCCACAAGCCAGCAGACTTGGTGACATCGGTGAAAGTGCCGTTGCCGTTGTTGTGGAAGAGATGGCTTTGCCCTAGCGCGGTGATGAAGAGATCGTCGAAGCCGTCGTTATCGTAGTCACCGACCGCGACTCCAAGTCCGAACATGGGCACTGCCAGCCCTGCCTGCCGGGTCACGTCGCTGAAGGTTCCGTTGCGATTGTTGTGGTATAGCTTTGGAGTCGTTGGTCCGGCGTGGGTGTGTCCGGGCCAATCCGTGCCGTTTACCAGCAAGATATCTGGGTAACCGTCATTGTCATAGTCAATAAATGCGCAACCCGGACCCATGGTTTCCGGCAGCCACTTTTTTCCGAACGCGCCGTTGTTGTGCGTGAAATGGATGCCGGCCTGCGTGGTGACGTCGCGGAAGTGGATTTGCTGGGCTTGGCTCGCCGTTATCGCCAGCAAAAGCAGAATCCACCACGGAGACACGGAGGCACGGAGGAAGCTCAGGCAGAACTTCATTTTGATCCCCCGGCTACCGGGGTGCTGGACGCTGGCCGGGCTTTGCCCGGCCGGACAGCCGAGGCGGCTGTCCCCACATGTTTCGAGGAAAGCACCGGCAGCGGCACCGAAACGTGCTCGTGAACCGCCTGACGCTCGTTGTTGTCTTCGGGATGCAGCTGGCGATATGGTCCTGTAATCGCCTGCGCCGATTCATCGGCTTTGAATCGCATGTAGCGCGCCTCGTGCTCTTTCGCGAGCTTTTCGTTACCGAGGCCGTTATAGCAAAGCATCAGATTGTAATGCGCCTGCAGATCTTCGGGGTCAATCGCTAGAACAGATTGCAGCGTCTTCACCGCGTCATTATATTTACGCTGCAGAAAAAGAATCCGCCCCATATCGTTGAGCGCGACGCGGTCCCGCGGATACTGACTGAGTACGGTGCGCAAGCGGGCGGCAGCGCCATCATAATTTCCGTCGGCGCGCAGAACACGGGCGTAAAAGAAGTTAGCTCGCGCCAGATTTGGCGATAGCGATAGCGCCTTCTCGAGTACGGTGCGGGCGCGTTCCATGTCACCTTCCTGCACAGCGCAGCGGCCCATATTCACCCAACCATCGGGATTGTTGGGATCGGCCTCTGTCACCTTCTGAAACGCCGCCGCAGCAGCCTTCAGATCGCCTTGTAGAAACAAGCCAATTCCGTAATCGTTCCAGCGCTGCCATTCGTCTTTGAGCGCGATCGTCTTCGGTTGGGGAGCGGGCGCGTTATGTGCGACCACCGGCAGCGTCACTTCATTCTCTGCCACGGTTTCGATCGGCAGGTCGGGAATCTTTTCCTGCTTGGCCGAAACGCCGCTCAGCGATGCCGTGAATACCGTCGGGCGGTCGTCGTAGTCGGGGGCAACCGAGTTTGGCGATGCCGGGTCGGGTTGCCCGGCGAAAGCTTCGTGCGTGCCATACCACGAGAACTTCCGGTAGCAAAGACGCGCATGCAACGTGATTTTGTTCCCTGTATTTTCCGGAATCAACATGCGGTAATGCACCGTGTCAGCAGCGCCTGGAGGGATCAGACGCACATATACCACCGCCCTCGTGGCCCAAGCGTTGCGCTTGTTGATAGGGTTGCCGTGCGCGTCGATCTGTAACGAACGATAGAAGTGAGCGCCTTTTTCCACTGGCCCCTTGCCGTCGCCCTCGACCCTGCCGCTCCAGAAGATAGTCTGGCCTTTATCGTCCGTGCCCTTCAATTCGAGCCACGTATCGTAGGCATCGACCGTGCCACCGGGGAAAAAGTGCCCCACCTTCTTGGTGCGTACGACGACATCCACGCGCACCGTGTCACCTCGCCGCAGCGCGGGCTGCACGCGATTCAACGGGGCGGTGACCGGCGCAACAACTTCTGCACCCGTGCCCGGAGTGATTTTGGTTTCCGCTTCTTCGCCAACGGCAAACGTTGTGGCCAACTCCGATTGACTCGTGGCGCCCGACTTCAGTGGCGCCTGCGCCGGAGACACAGCAAAGATATCCACCGTAAGTGCGCCGCTCTTCAGAAATCCCTCGGTGAGTTTCAGTTGCGCAGCATCTTCATTCGCCGTAGGCAGGGCGGTGTTTGCTCCGGGAAAACGATGCGAGTGAACGAAGCCATTGATGTTGCCCGCATCTTTGGAAGCTTGCGCCGGCATGTGACAATCGGCGCACTGTTGCGGCTTGGGTGGGTAATAGAACGACCGCGCACCTTGTCCGGAAACTCCACTCGCCTGCCAGTTGTCGTATTCGTTAAAGCCGCGGAACCAGCGGTAGTGATTCACCGGCACGTCGAGGTGCACTTTGTGGCAGGTGGAACAGAACTCGGCGGTTTGCGCCTTCATAAATGGCTTGAGGAAGACGCGGCGGTGTGGCTCGGGATTCAGCCGGATCAGGAAGTCGTGCAGGGCGCGCGCCACGGGATTCTGGGTGGCCGCCAACTCATGCAGCTTGGGATATTCCAGATAAAAATCCCCCTGCCCCATGGTGCTCTTCACATCGGCTATCGAGTGGCACATCATGCAACCCAGCCCAGCCTGTGATTCCGGCCGGTGCACGATCTGCTTGATCGGCGTATCCATCAGCCCCGCATAGAGCACGGCGGGATCGTGGCATCCGCCGCACCATTTCGAAGGCCTGGTGCCGACAGTATCCTGCATATACTCGATCGACTTGCGGTACCACTGATTGTTGAACGAAGAAAAATGGTGCGCCGAGCTGAACCACTGGTTGTAGATATCTTCGTGGCAGCGCTTGCAGGAGTCAGACTCCATGAAGAACTTGCTGGGGATTTTCTGCTTGCCGTAAACTTGCGCGGAACTGGGAAAGAACGATCCCTCCGGCCCATCTCCTTCGCCGTTCATGTTGTCGGGCGGCATGGCGGGATTCTGAATGCGGCCGCGCGTCTGCCAACCTTCGCGGATGTAGCGCGCACCGTAGCCGATTCCTGAAACTAGTAGAAGACAAACTGCTGCGCGCACAGCCGCAGCGGTTGCGCCTGAAGTTATATCTCCGCGTCTTCCCAACTTGTCGGCGATTAGAAGTCCAACGCCGACGAGCGAGATTACGATATGAAGATAAAGCCACTTCCATTCCGTGCGCGGCGTACCGGTTTTGATGAGAAGGAGTCCCAGGATCGTTCCTGCCGCGATGAGTAACCATCCCGCGCGTGCGAGAAAACTTCCATTTCGCAGCAGTCGAAACAGCGCGGGAACGAGCAGAATTGCCGCAATCACTCCCGCTAACGCGTGCAGGAGCACCACTCCGGCATAAAAGACATTCGCCTGCGGGAAGGTGTACAGGTACGCGGCGGAAACTACTAGAAACGGCAGAAGCCAAGACAAAGCCCGGCCAACGAAACTCTGAGGTGCTAAGTTTTCTCGCATTGGAAACGTCAGATCCTGCAGCAGATTTCAGTCCCACAGTGATTGAAATCGCGTGCGAACCAAGGTACTCAGGTGGCGGCGCAAGAGGAATAATGTAAAAGTACTATCCTCCGCTGGTAAAGACGTTCCATGCATGGGGCGGAATCCTCCAGGCGCCACATCGCTTCTCCAGCGCGGTGGCGACGGACAGCACCTGCTCTTCTTCCCACGGTCGACCAACGATCTGCACGCCTATAGGCAGGCCTTCGAACGAGTGGCCCACGGGAACCACCGCGGCAGGATTGCCTAACAGGTTGAAGAATTCCGTATAGCTCCAGGCATCGAGATAGTCGACAGTCTTGCCATCAATCTGCCAACTGCGCTCGCCGTGGCGGAACGCCGGGATGGCCGCAGCCGGGCACAATAGAATTGGATAGCGTTGCATCTGCGCGAAAAACTGCGCGCGCACGGCATCACGGCGGATCCAGGCGTCGAGCAGCGACCGTCCGGTGTGGGCTGGCTGGACCGCGGCCCATTCGAGAAATTGTTTCAGGATCGGACTGAGATCTGATTCGCGGCCGTTGAACATTGGCCGCAGGAGCATGCCACCGGCAACGACGAAGTATTTCCACCAGAGCTGCCGCGCTTCTTCGAGTCCTTCCGGCTGAAACGGCTCTACCTCAAACCCGGCGCCGCGCAAGGCTTCCGCGGCGGTGCGCACAGCCGTGCGGGTTTCTGCGGTGACTGGAGTGCGGCCGTCATCTTCGAAATAACCAACCCGTAGCGACCGGGCTTCGTCTTCATTTGGCCAGCGTACCGGCACGGGCGCGGCATTGGTGTCGCCAAGGTCCGGCCCTTGCATCACCTCGAAAAGAAGTTTCAAGTCTGCAACGGTGCGGGCCATCGGACCGACGACGCCGATCGAGGCAAATGGCCCCGCGGATACGGGAAAATGTCCAGTCGCGGGTATGCGCCCTGGAGTCGGCTTCAGGCCGCAGATTCCGCTGAAATGCGCGGGCACTCGAATCGATCCGCCGCCGTCGCTGCCCACCCCTCCGGCGGACATGCCCGCAGCAATCGCTGCGGCTTCGCCACCACTGGAGCCGCCGGGCGTGCGTTCCAGGTCCCAGGGACTATTCGTGCGGCCATAGAGCAAGTTGTCCGTTTCCCACGCCATCAGCAATTCAGGCGTGTTGGTTGTGCCCAGAACAATTGCGCCGGCATTTTTCAGGCGGGTGACGAGCACAGCATCTTGCCGCGCCACGAATCCTGCGCGCAGGCGGGTTCCAGCTTCGCAGCGCAAACCCTCCACGGTGAACGAACTCTTGATGCTGATGGGAACTCCGTGCAGCGGGCCGAGCGTTGCTCCATTCATTACAGCGAAAGCCGCATCCCGCGCGGCCTGCCGTGCCCGCTCAGCATCGACCTGAACAAATGCATTTAATCTCGGATTCAGTTTTTCGATCTGCGCCAGGTGAGCGTCTACGAGTTCTTCTGGAAAGATTTCTTTCTTCCGGATTTGTTCTGCCATGGAGACAGCGGGAAGGAAGGTCAGGTCATTCATGAAGTTTTTCTCGCAATGAGCGATCGAGCATTCGTTTCTCATCTATAGTCAGGACGCGGTATTCACCCTTCGCAAGGTCGCCCAATTGCAGCGGACCGATGGCCACCCGGATCAGCCGCAACACCTCGACGCCCATGCCCTCAATCATGCGCCGGATCTGCCGATTCTTTCCCTCGTCGAGAATAATTTCGAGCCAGCAGTTTTTCTGTCCCGCCCGTAAAAGACGAGCCTGCTTTGCCCGTAGCACTTCCCCATCTTTCGACTTCACTCCCCGCATGAAGGCCTGAATAAATTCCTCATCCGCGACGGTTCCGACCTGCACATGATAAGTCTTATTCAGGTGACTTTCCGGCAATGTAACGCGCGCGGCCCACTCTGAATGGTTAGTCAGCAGCAGCAGTCCCTCACTGGCCTTGTCGAGGCGGCCGACTGGCGACACCCAGGGCTGGCTCTGTCCCGGCGCTCTTGTTCTACCTTTGGCAATGTTGTTCAGCACTACATACACCGTCTGGCGGCCCTTTTCGTCCGATGCCGTTGTCAGCACGCCGCAAGGCTTGTTCATCATTAAGTAAATCTTTGGCTGCGGCTCGATTACTTTCCCATCGACCGCAATGTGATTCTGCTTTTCCGAAACCGGCGTCTCGGGATCTCTCCTGATCTTTCCATTCAAGCTCACATGCCCGGCGCGAATCATTCCCGCCGCCCGTGAGCGCGAACAGTACCCGAGTTTCGACAGGGCGCGCGCCAAGCCAATCCGCCGGATGCCTTCGTTCTCTCGCACCTGTTCATGCTAACCGAGAAGTCGCTTAACTACGAAGAACGCTAAGTTTCACGAAGGATAACCGAGCACCTCAGTCAGTCACCATGCACAAACCCCCGGCGCTTGGTAGGATGTTTGTCGTCGACTGACTGAAGGAGCTTTCATGGCCCACCAACATTCTCCCCGCTTTCTGAAAATTGTGGACGACGCGAAGACGCGCGTGCGCGAAACCAACATCTCAGAAGTGAAAAAGAAGATGGACGGCGGCGAAAAGTTTCTGCTGGTGGACGTGCGAGAGGAGAGCGAATACGCTAAGGACCACCTGCCGGGCGCGATTCATCTTGGCAAAGGCATCATCGAGCGCGACATCGAGGCCCGCGTGCCCGATCTCAATGCGGAGATTGTGCTTTACTGCGGCGGCGGATTCCGCTCGGCTCTGGCGGCCGACAATCTGCAGAAGATGGGCTACACCAACGTGATTTCAATGGACGGCGGGATTCGGGACTGGCGCGAAAAGGGATATTAGCTGACCAAGGGCGGCTAGTTCTCAGTTCTCCAGTTCTCAGTTCTCAGTTCTCAGTTTCTGGTTTTCTTCGTTCTTGGCGTAAGCACGGAAAAAATCGCGAGTGAATCGCAACACTTTTTTCGTAAGCACCGTTCTACCCTCTTATGAATGGTCGCATCTTCTTCTGGTCGCTCACGTCGGCACTCGCCGGATTTCTTTTCGGTTTCGACACGGTGGTTATTTCCGGCGCGGAAAAAACAATTCAGTCGCTTTGGGGTCTGAGTCCCGGACTGCACGGCATTGCCATGGCCTCGGCCCTTTACGGCACCGTCGTCGGTTCACTGCTCGGTGGATGGCCCGCCGATCGATTCGGACGCAAAGCCACGCTACTGTGGATCGGCGTTCTTTACTTTGCCGGTGCGGTGGGCTCGGGTTTGGCGCCAAACGTTGCCACATTCATTATCGCGCGCGTCATCGGCGGGTTGGGCATCGGCATCTCTACCGTGGTTGCCCCCATGTACATCTCAGAGATCGCACCTGCTAAGCATCGCGGTCGACTTGCCGGCATGTTCCAGTTCAACATTGTTTTTGGCATCCTGATCGCTTTCGTCTCGAACGCACTGCTCGCGGGCATCGGCGCGAACGCCTGGCGCTGGATGCTGGGCGTGGCCGCGTTTCCGTCGTTGCTCTATGCTGTGTTCTGCTTTGGCCTTCCGGAAAGCCCACGTTGGCTGCTAGGCAGGAAGGGGGACCGCGAGGCCGGCATGCAAGTCCTGCAACGAATCGAACCTGAGGCCTCGAAAGCCGAAGTGGCAGCCGAGGCGGACGCGATTATCGCTGCATCCTCGGAGCAAGCGTCGTCGGGACATTTCTGGACGAGGCGTCTTCGCAAACCGATCCTGCTCGCCATCCTGATTGCATTCTTCAACCAACTCTCCGGCATCAATGCGATTTTGTACTTCGCCCCCCGCATATTTGAACTTACGGGCCTCGGTGCAAAAGCCGCGCTGTTGCAGTCCATCGGTATTGGCGTGACGAATCTCGTTTTCACTTTTGTCGGCCTCTGGCTGATTGACCGGCTGGGCCGGCGTACCCTTCTCTATATTGGCTCGTTCGGCTACATAGCCTCGCTCGGGCTCGTCGCCTGGGCCTTCTTTACGGAGCATCTTGCGCTCGTGCCAATATGTATTTTCGCCTTCATCGCCGCGCACTCGATCGGCCAGGGCGCAGTGATTTGGGTTTTTATCTCCGAGATATTTCCTAATCGTCATCGTGCGGAAGGCCAGACCCTCGGCAGTTTCACGCACTGGATCTTCGCCGCCTTGCTCACAACCTTCTTCCCGAAAATGGTGTCTGCCTTCCCTCCCGGTTACGTTTTCTCGTTTTTTGCCGGAATGATGGTTCTGCAGCTCGTTTGGGTAAAGACAATGGTTCCGGAGACGAAAGGTGTGCCGCTCGAGCAAATTCAGAAACAACTCGGCATCGAATAGGATTAGGATCTAGGCTCTTCCGCATCGGCCTCGACCAACTGTGGCATTTTGGGAGGCAATATTCTCATGCTGCCCCTCTTGCTCGTGTTGCGATCCCATGCTTCGGGTAAACTTAGAAAGATATTCCAGCCGAATCCATGCGAAACCGACGCTTCCGATGTTATGGGGTGGGTCCCCTGCTATTGCTGTCCTGCAGTCTTGCGGCCGTGTGTCAGCCCGCACCCCAAAAGTATGAGCCGACATCCGCTTCGTATTCGGTTCCGAATGGGTCCTTGCCGGTTGCGCAGATCGTCAAAAGACTTCAGGAAAAGAATGCCGAGCGGGCCGCGGCGTTAGACCAGTACGAAGCGACGCGAGTCTACCGCATGCAGTATCGCGGCTTCCCGAGCGATCGGGATGCGGAGATGGTTATCGACATGGCCTACCATGCTCCGAATTCCAAAGAGTTCAGCGTGGTCTCCCAGACTGGTTCCAAGTTCATCATCGAACACATTTTCAAGAAACTGCTGGAAGGCGAGCAAGAAGCAGCCAATGAAGAGAATCGCCGGCACACGGCGCTGACCACCGAAAACTACGATTTCACGCTGGCCGGGTACGAACCTGCGCCGGATGGTGGACGATACATCCTGGACCTGGCGCCCAAGACCAAGAACAAGTTTCTGTATCATGGAAAAATCTGGGTTGATGCGAAGGATTTTGCAGTGGTACGGATCAAAGGAGAACCCGGGAAGAACCCGTCCTTTTGGATCAAGAAAACTGACGTGGAACACAGCTATGTGAAGGTGGGTAATTTTTGGCTCCCCAGTGAGAATCGCACCGAAAGTGTGATACGGCTCGGTGGCATAGCCAAGCTCTCCATCGAATATAAAGACTACAGAATTCTAAAAGCGAAGCCCCTTCCGGACCCGAAAGCACTTTCGAAACCTTGAAGTAGTCCAGTGCCCCGCAGGCCAGACCTCAAACAGCCATTTGTCGATAATGGCCAACTCCCGCATCGAATTCATTTTGCAGGACTTAGCGTCAGTAGTAAGATAACAGAGCCGCAGTTTCCCAAGCTAATGAAAACCCATTCCCGCAAGACTTTTTGTCGAGGGTTAACGCTTACTCTCGGTTTTTGCTGCGCCGCACTGTGCACCGCGAATTGCTCCCAAGCCGCCGCCGCAAAATCCAATCCCGGGCAAGGCGAAGGACTCAAGCCGATTCTGCAATACATCTCCTCGGCTTGGGACACGTTGACGCGCTCTATGTCCGAATGCCAGAGCGTGGTCGATCCCAAGATAAAAGCGGCCTCCGTGCTGTATTTGCCGGCGGGATTTAACGAGCCAGCTGCTTTGCAGAAACTCACACGAGAATGCGATGTACGAATCGAACACCTTCCCATCGAGATTCATCATCTCGGTGAAATCGATACCGCCAAGATTCAGCCGCATGGATTGCTCTATCTGGAAAACAAATATGTAGTTCCGGGCGGGCGTTTCAATGAAATGTACGGGTGGGATAGTTACTTCATTATTCGCGGGCTGCTTCGCGCCGGGCGCGTCGAATTGGCGCGTGGCATGGTCGACAACTTCTTCTTCGAAATTGAGCACTACGGCGCAATGCTCAACGCGAACCGCACATACTACCTGACCCGCTCGCAGCCGCCGCTTCTGAGTTCGATGTTGGTCGACGTTTACGATGCGCTGCAAAAATCAGGGCATGCGGATCCTGCGTGGTTGGCGAAGGCCTACGCTGATCTGGACAAAGACTACGAGATGTGGACCCGCGACCCTCACCTTGCCGGCGATACTGGCTTGTCGCGATACTACGATTTTGGAGAAGGCCCGCCACCGGAAGCCGTGCAGGATGAGTCGGGATTTTACCGCAAAGTTGCGACTTATTTTTTCTTTCATCCCGCGCAAGCGGATAGCTACATTGTCGAGACCCAGCCTGGAGTTGGGGAGCAGTCCGGTGCGGGATCCTCTTACACTCTGCAAGTCTGCGGCGTTTCATACACCATGGCCCGCGCGGATTGCGAAAAGCGCCGCGAGTTCAAGTTGAGTCCCGACTATTACAAAGGCGACCGCTCGATGCGGGAATCGGGATTCGATGTAAGTTTTCGTTTTGGGCCATTCGGCGCTGCAACGCATCACTACGCGCCGGTATGCCTCAACAGTCTGCTTTACAAAACCGAGAAAGATATGGAGCAGATCAGCCGATGGTTGGGGCGCGGAGCAGACGCCGCGAAGTGGAACCAGCGCGCCGAGAAACGCAAGCAACTCATCACACGCTATCTTTGGGATGACACGGCAGGATTTTTCTTCGATTACAACCTCGCTAGTGGGCAGAGATCGTCCTATCGCTACGCGACCGTTCTTTATCCACTATGGGCCGGCCTGGCTACAGCAGAGCAGGCGAAGCGTGTAGTGAAGAATGTACTTGCGTTCGAAAAGCCGGGCGGATTGCCCATGAGCACCGAAGCGACAGGAGCACAATGGGATTTGCCTTACGGCTGGGGAAACATTGAGATGCTGGCCGTCGATGGTCTTCGGCGTTACGGCTACAACACGGATGCGGACCGTATCTCCTATGAATTCCTGTCCATGGTGGCGGAAAATTTCCGCCGTGACGGCTACATTGTCGAAAAATACAACGTGGACACTCGCTCCTCCGATGCGCACGCGGAACTTGGCTACAAGATGAATGTTGTAGGTTTCGGCTGGACCAACGCCGCATTTCTCGAACTGTTGCACGGCTTGCCGAAGGACGCAGCCGACCGATTGGATGCGGAGCAAAACCGCCCTTTGCCGGCGGCGCCGCAGTGACCGCGGATTATGGACGAGAATCTTGTTGAGTCTGCAACTGTTCGGCCAGCTTTAGTTCGCTCTCGGCCTCTTCTTTTCTCCCCATGTCGCGATAAGCCTGCCCCAGCAAGTGGTGGGTCGTGGGATTATTCGGGTCCATGGTCGCGGCCCGTTGTAAAGAACGTACCGCCAGTTCGAACTCGCCTTTCTTTTCGAGGACTTTTCCCATCAGGATGAAAGGCCCGGTCGAGGTTGCGTCCAGCCAAATGGACCGCTGCAGGAGGCGTTCGGCATCTTCAAACTTTTGTATGCGGGAATAGGCATCGGCGAGTTTGTAGTAGGTTGCGGCGTGGCCGGGATCAATGGCCAGTTCCTTCTGAAATTCCGCAATGGCTTCCGGTACTCGGGATTTATACAAATACAATTCGCCCAGCAGGAAATGAACCAGCGGCAGCTTAGGATCGAGCGTTGCCGCCTTCTGCGCATATTCTTCGGCGATCGGATCGAACTCCTGGCGAAATAACATGCGCGCCGTAAAAAGATAGCTGGCTGCCGATTCTTCCGGGACGTCAAACATTCTCGCAAACGCCTTGCGCGCCTGCGGATAATTCTTCGTCTGGATGTAGCAGATGCCGAGGATATAAGAAGCGTCCACATTCGCCCGTGGAAACCAGGTCTGCACCTTTTCCAGCACTGGAATCGCCTCACCCGGATACCCATTCAGGTAATAAGAGAGGCCAAGCAGTTGAGTTGCCTCTCCATTATTGGGATCGGCGGCCACGGCTTTCTTTAAGGACGCGATCGCTTTCACATAATCGCTCTTCTTGTAGTAGGCGGTTCCGAGTTCGAGGTCGATCCCCTTCGTGTTCGGAGCGGCAGCTTGGAGAGTTTGAAGTTCGGCGATGGCATCGTCAACTTTTCCTTGCTGCATCAGGCTGCGGGCGTGGGAGAAGTCCGTAGAGGTCGCGGGGCGCTGGGAAAGGTGCGGCACGGGGACGTCCGTGCCAGATTGTTGGGCGAGACAGATGCCGTTCAAACACACACAACAGGCTAGCCAGCCGCGAAGCAACCGAACCTTTAAGCAATGTTTTACGGAAGTCATACAGATCAAGATTACAACGAAGGGAATCGCGTTGGAATTTTCGTCAGCCAAAATTAAAGAGGGAGTTCCGAAGAACTCCCTCTGCTGAACTGCTGTAGATCCGAAGCTAGAAGTTAACCCGCAATGCGAACTGCAAAGCCCGCATGGTGGTTCCAGCTTCTATATCCGTGATCTGACCGTTAGTGCCGCCTTGGCAGTCAATGCAGCCATTGGCGCCGTTATTTCCGCTGAAGGCATACACGGGGTGGTTGAACACGTTAAACGCGTCCATGCGGAACTGAGCCTTAACACGCTCTCCGATGGGGATATTCTTCGTAATCGACGCATCCGAATAGAACCCGCTTGGTCCGCGGAACGAATTGTAGCCAATGTTGCCGAGTTTCCCAACGCCGGGATTCGTAAACGGACCACCCAGAGCTGGCAGCGGAGTGAAGTATTGTATGACTGGATTACCGTTAGCCGGGTGCAGAAGCGGCCCTACCCCCAAATGGAAGGACCCAGACCCCTTATTCGGCCGGCACACGCCTACATCTTGCTCCGGGCCGCATTCATTAAAGCTGGGCGTCCACGGCAAACCGCTGCTCCAGTTGGTGCTGTTGGACACCTGCCATCCGCCGACCAGGTAGTTCACGACTTTGCTGGAATTGCCAAGGAACTGTTTGCCTTTGCCGAATGGCAATTCGTAAACCGGGTTGAAAACCCATACCTTGTTGCGCACGAAATCGTTCGGTCCATACGAAACCGGATGACTGATGGCGTAATAGGTACTGTTGTAGGCGTTGGCGCGCGCGTATGTGAAGTGCGTAATAAACTGGAAACCGCGGTTGAAACGTTTGTCCACCTTGGCCTCAAACGCGTTGTAGTTGCTGCTGGCATCGTTGCCGTAAAAGTTGCCTAGATCATCAGGAATGCCGGTACAAACGCCCGCCACCTCGCGGCAGAGCGGTCGACGCGCGCTGGCGGTATAGTCCACCCCAGTCGCAGGATCGATCGTCTGGAAGCCAAACATGGAAACCGGGTTCACATCATAGTTCGGCCCATCGCCCGAGAACGCATGCGAGCCCTTGTTACCTACGTATGCCACTTCCGCCGAGATTGTGTTAGTCACCTGGCGCTGAATCGTTAGGTTCCACGCGTCGAGCGTCGGGAGTACCTGTTTGATTGGACGAATGTGCACGCCGCCATCCTGGCCATTCAGGCTGGCGAATGTAATTTGCCCGTTCGATGGAATCGCGGGGAAGACCGGTGCAATGGGTCCCTGAGAAAGCGGGTTGACTTGCGGAGTGGTGATGGCGGTGTAAAGCGGAATGAAATTCGGGCTGGCGCCGGGGGTGACGGGGTTGGCGGAGGCATCGATGTTCTGCTTGACGAGCACCGGGAGGTTTTGAGTTACGGTGTGCCCGAAGTTCGATCCGAAAACACCCATGTCGTAACTGCGTCCATATCCCATGCGCACAACCGTCTTGGGAGTAACCTGATATGCGATCCCGATGCGAGGCGCGAAAGCGTGAAACGAATTTTGCACGTTGCCGTTCAGCCCATAGGGACCATAACCCGCCACCCGGATAACGCCCGTGCCGTTGTTGTCGATGATGTTGGCGAACCCTCCATAGCCTTTGGCAAGCACCGACTCGGGAAAGTAGATCTCCCAGCGCAAGCCGTAACTCAGCGTTAGCTTCGAGGTGGCACGAAAAGTATCCTGCCCGTAAAAGAACCAGCGCTTCTGCCGCTCCGCAGCGTTGTTGACGTTGGTCAGGGCCGGATTGTTAACGTAGCGCGCTAACGACGTGGTATCGCCCAACAGGAACGTGGCTAGATCCAAGCCCCCTGCCCCTGCGTTAGAAGTCGCCGCCGGGTTGAAGTTGTATTCACCCGTTCGGTTGTTATCACTGGGGATGCGCAAATTCCTGGCGTAGCGAATGTCCGCTCCAAACTTAAGGATGTGGTTGCCTTTGGTCTTCGTCCAATTATTGACAAACTGGAATTGATCTTCCCTCTCGGTGAGGGGACAGTTGCAGCGGGCGACGCCCAAACCATCGCCGAAGCTCGAGATTGTAGTACCCAGCAAAAATGCGCCCAACCCAGCCGTCTTCGGGTCGCTCGTATTCGCATTGGGAATTCCGAAGCCGGTCATGGGAGCGCCGCCATCGGGCTTCTGGGTCTGGGGATTGTACTTGAACCAGCCGAACCTGAAATCGGTGAGCAGGCTGGGGCTCAATGTCTTGGTGAAACCCGTGGCCAGACTGTAGTTGTGCGTAATCGAACTGCCGGCCAATCCGAGCAAGCCCGTACCCGGCCCGCCCAGCGGGCCCAAGACACCCGTGCCTGACAGCTTGAAGTAGTCGAGGCTAAAGCGCCCGAACACATTCACGGATGGACTGGCAGCGTAGTCGATGCGCGTATCGAAGCTGTTCTGACTAAACGGACCCGATCCAGAGCCCCGGAAATTATTGAACACGCCACCGGATTGGGGGGCGGGGAACAAGGCCAAAATCTTAGCCGCCGGTGACGGCGCTCCGGTGCTGTCCTCGAGTCGGGCGATCGGGATGCAGTTACCGGTGCACGCGCCAGCGGCTCCGAACATGGCGCGGGGCCCTCCATTGCCTACGTTAGTGCCGCTGGCCGGGTCATAGGCTTGTCCGCCGCCGCCGATTCCGGCGGCGAGATACTCGCTCAAATTGCAGTAGCCCGGCGACGAACTGGTGAGGTTGGTTAATGGATTGCAAGTCGATTGCACTAAAGCTGTCGGAATCGTCATCTGGTTGGTGATCCCGTTGGTTTGGCGAGTCAACTGGAAATCGCCGAAGAAGAACAACTTGTTCTTGAGGATGGGACCGCCAACCGAGCCACCGTACTGCTTCCAACTTGACGATGGTAGCTTTACCGATGCCGGTTGGGTGAAAGGATCGCGCGCCTGGAATCCATCGTTCCGGTCAAAAAAGAATCCGCTGCCGTGGAAATCATTACTGCCCGACTTCGTCTGTGCCGTCACTACGCCCGCTACCGCTTTGCCAAATTCGGCGTCGTAATTCTGGAGCGCGACCTTGGTCTCGGTCACCGCGTCCAAATTAGGATTTACAACAATAATGCCCAGAATCGGGTCTTGGTTGTCAGTGCCGTCCAATTCGTAAGCTGTTCCGCTGAAGTGCTGCCCCTGGACAAAAATCTGCTGGCTGCCTTGCGGATTCTCCGTCGCGGCGTGCCCCCACGCCAGCTTTTGGGTACCGGGGGAAAGCAGTTCGAAGCTGGTAAAGTTCCGGTTCAGGATTGGCAAGTCTTCCACGTATTTCTCGTTGAACTCGACGGCGACGTCGGCGCGATCCGTCTTGAGTTGCAGCGCTTCGGCCGTTACCTCCACCTGCTCGCTGGCTGAGCCGACTTGGAATTGGCCGTTCACGTCGACGCCAGAGTCGGCGTTCACGATGATGTCTTTGAACTCGAGGCTTTTGAATCCCTGACCCTCGACCCTGACGGTGTAGGTGTCTGGGATCAAATGCGTGACACTGTAGTTCCCACTGTCGTTCGTCGTGGTCTGATCTGTCGTTCCTTTGCGTTGGTCGGTGACTGTGACTTTCGCGCCCGCAACGGCCGCCCCGGAGGGATCAGTGATGGTTCCTAAAATGCTGCCGTAAACTGCCTGAGCAGATGTGTTCGGCGTCGAAACTGTGCAGAGAAGCGCAAGTGCTGCCACAGCCGCAAGAGCTGACCTCTTCATGAACTTCCTCCCGGGAATTGCCCACTGCTGTCCCACAGAACAGGGAAATGCTGATGGAGCAGCCTGCAAGTCCTAGTACAAAAACACTATTGATTTAAGTTAAACTAGGTTTCATACCGTTACTTTGTGTAAGATCCTGAAGTTGCAGTAAGATACGGGAGCAGGTTACTCCTCTGTCACATGTCTTTGACGCACGGTTACGATGTCGGGCGGGATCAGTTCTTCCAGCAGGTAGATAAACTTATTAATAGTCATAGCCTGCGGGGCTCGGAATCTCTGTGTAAATTGCTGCGCTACCTCGCCGAACGCTCCCTCGATCATCGCGGCGTGCCCGTTAAGGAATACCAGATCGCCACTGAAGTGCTGGGCCGCCCTGCCGGATTCGACCCGCAGAACGACTCGACGGTCCGAGTGCAGGCGGGACGCTTGCGCGTGAAGTTGGAGGAGTATTACTCCCACGAGGCGCCGGACGATCTGATAGTGATCGAGCTACCCAAGGGATCTTACGCACTCACGTTCCATGTGCGGGCGGTGCCTGCCATGTTGGCTGAAGCCCCTCGGCCCAGTGAACGAGGGGAGGGGAAAAGCTCAGAGCAGTCTTCGAACCGCGGCTGGGCTATCGCGGTCGTGGTGCTTTCGGTTTTGCTGGTGGGCGCTCTGCTGTTGGCGGTTCGTGGGCGAACTCAAGCCGGCGCCAAGCAATCCGTTCCCGCCGTATACCAGTTGTTCTGGAATCGCTTCGTCGCCGGCCCGCAGCAACCTTGGGTGATCTTCAGCAATGGGAGCTTCGTGGGCCGCCCGGAGACCGGCATGCGCTACTTCAACTCCTCGTCTGACTCAGGAGCGCTCATCCTGGATCATTACACCGGGGTTGGAGAGGTGCTGGCGGTCCATCAATTGGATCGCGTCTTCGTTCTCCTCAATCAGCCGCTCCGGGTAAAGCGCGGCAGTCTGTTCTCTCTGGACGACGCCAAGAACAACGATCTCATTTTCGTCGGTTCCCCGGCCGAAAATCTCACCCTACTGGATATCCCAGGGACTCAGGAGTTTGTTTTTCAGCGGGTCACCTCCGGCCCGCGCGCAGGGGACTTGGGAGTGGTCAACATGCATCCGCAGCCCGGCGAGCCCGGGATCTTTTTGGGGAGCATTCCCAGCCATCCGACTAGCGAGGACTACGCGGTGATTGCGCTGGTGCCGGGCATAGACCCCGCCCGCTCCGTCCTGATCCTGGCTGGAACCACCACTTTCGGCACGCAAGCGGCCGCGGAATACGTCTGCCGTCAGGATTCGCTGGCAGAGTTATTGCGGCGCTTGGGAGTCTCCAAGGCGGCGGACCTGAAGCCGTTTGAGGCCCTGCTGCACGTAAAGGTGGCGCACGGAGTCCCAGTGATCACCGATCTCGTGGCCGTCCGCAAACGCGGCAACTAGAAGCTACCTCATAAATCGTTTTGGGAAGGGCACGCCTTTTCAGTGGTTGCGGAAAAACTTAGTTTTTGGCGTGCTGCAGTCCTCCGCAACCTGCTTTCGTGCTCGCCTTTGGCCTAGATCG